>JABAOE010000231.1_pt4 | contig 70006 bp, 72 predicted proteins | sample 7062141 | NCBI WGS metagenome assembly JABAOE01 (sample SAMN14538627, study PRJNA623070) | marine sediment metagenome | biome: marine biome [ENVO:00000428]; feature: marine pelagic biome [ENVO:01000023]; material: deep marine sediment [ENVO:00002113] | place: India: Gulf of Khambhat ... | reverse complement strand
AAAGGCATAGAAATCGTGATTCGCGTCCAAGAAAGGGATGAGTATCGAGTCGGAAAAGTGGAAGTGGGTGGCGAATTAGTGGAGGACCCCGAAGGCCTCTTGAAAAAAGTGAAGCTGACCACTGGACAGATATTTCGAGGGAGTCGTCTGCGGGAAGATATTAAGACGCTAACGAATACCTACTCCGATGAGGGATACGCCTTTGCCAAAGTCGATCCGATCACGCGAGTCAATCACAAGGCGAAGGTGGTAGACGTCACGTTGCTCGTAAAAAAAGGGCCGCCAGTTCATATCAACCGGGTGATCATTGCCGGCAATACAAAAACTCGAGATAAAGTCATTCGCCGGGAGGTCAGACTGGCGGAACAGGACCTGGTATCCGTCCCAAAAATCACCGAGAGTGAAAACGCGCTGAAGCGCACCAGCTATTTTGAATCGGCAAAAATTACCACTAAGAAAACTGAAAACCCGGGTGAGGTGGACCTTCATGTGGACGTAAAGGAAGGCCGTACCGGTAGCCTCGGGGGTGGTATCGGTTTCAATACCGGCGATGGCTTCATGATCCGGTTGAACGCCGGCGAGAAAAACCTTTTTGGCCGAGGTTACAAGGTCAATGCGATGATGGATTTCGGACAGTCCCGGCGAGACTTTTTACTGGGCTTCACCGACCCGTATTTTCGTGATACCCGGGTCTCGATGGGCTTTAATGCGTTTAACAGCACCGTCGATTTCGATGAGTTCGACTCTCAGAGATTGGGATTTGGTATGACGGCGAGTTACCCTATGCGGTACCTTAAGGCGCCTTTTCTGAGGCGGTGGTTGCCGAGGGAAGGAAAGAAGCGAGCCGGGGAGCTGCCGCCCTCTATGATCGACCGCATGCGCTGGAATATGTCCTACCGGTTGATCAGTGACGACGTAAACGATGTGTCTGACACTGCTTCGCCGGAGGTTCAAAGCGAGGCCGGGGACTCGTTGACCAGCGCCATCACACCGGCAATCTCATATGATAGCCGCGATCACGGTGTTTCCCCAACGAAAGGGACCCAGTCTCGAACCTCATTCAAATTTGCGGGCCTGGGCGGTGACAACCGGTTTATTCGATCGGATTTTAAAGCTCGATGGTACCATACCCTGCTCAATAAACCCCGATGGGGAGGGGCGTATGTCCTGAGCCTGCGAGGGGCCCTCGGTCTGAGCACCGTCTTCTCTCGTCCAAACGATTCTGACAGTCTCCCCATTGGCGAGAGGTACTTCCCCGGCAATCCAGCCGTCCGGGGTTATAAGGCACGGAGCCTCGGTCCCAGGGATGAGTTCGGAAATGTGGTCGGCGGTGATAAGCAACTCATCACGAGCATTCAACTACGATTCCCCGTGCTGAAAAGATTCGGAGTCGAAGGTGTGACATTTTTTGATTCGGGTCAGGCGTTTCGCAGTTCTGAAAGTTTCGATATTGGGGATATGAGAAGGTCGGCCGGTTTTGGGGTTCGGTGGGTATCACCTTTTGGTCCATTGGCGGTGGATTTTGGTTTTGCGCTCAATCCGGGTGAATTTGATGAAACCTCGCTGTTTAATTTTAATATGGGTGGTGGACGATTTTAGTCGCTTTCATTACCTGATTACCTATGGGTCGAAACAAACTATTTTTGGAGGTCGATGTGAAGAGAATTCTGGCCTTGTTGTTGTTCGTTCTTATGACGTCTCCCGCCTGGGCCCAGCCAAAGATGAAAATTGGCATTGTGGACCTTGAAGAGGCCATTAAAAGCTCCAAGGCTGGCCAGAGTGCAAAGGCCAGGTTCCAGGCCCAGATCAAGAAGGTGGAAGCAAGCCTGCTACAAGAAAAAAACGGATTGGAAAAATTCAAGGCCGACGCCGAGAAGAAAGGCCTGCTCCTGAAGGACGAGGAAAAAAGAAACTTGGAGAGGGAGTTCCAACGACGGTTGCGAGATTATCAGATGAGAATGCGGGATTCCCAGGAGGAATTGCGTGCCAAGGAACGGGACGCCATGAATGAAATCCTCGAACAAATCTCCAAAGTTATCTCCGAAGTGGGCAAGCAAGAGAAGTTCACCATGATTCTTACCCGCAATCAATTGCTCTACGTGGACCAAGGTGTGGATATTACCAAGAGAGTGGTGACTCTATATGATCGCAAAGTTGGAGCGGGAGCGGTAAAACCCAAGTGAAGGCAGCGGGTAAATCGCTTTCCGAGTTGGCTGCGCTTGTAGGTGGCAAAGTCCTAGGGGATGAAAACGTCAAGATTCAGAGGGTTGCATCCATCGATGAAGCCGTAGCAGGGGATATCACCTTTTTCACTTCGCCACGTTACCAGGCCTATCTCGAAAGTTGCAAAGCCAGCGCCATCATCATCGGGAACGATGTAACGCTTCCCGCTCATAATCCCTTCAGTTTGCTTGTTGTCAATCAGCCGTATCTGGCGTTTGCAAAAGTTCTTGATGCTCTCACGCCCAAGCCTCAATACGACGGTCGCATCAGCCCTCTCTCCACCGTCAGTGAAAGTGCGGTTATAGGCAAAGAGGTTACCGTTTTTCCCAATGTATACATTGGAGAAGGTGCGAAAGTGGGGCGTGGAACCGTGCTATTCCCAAGTGTCTTTCTGGGGGAAGGAGTGGAGGTGGGAGAAGACTGCGTCTTGCATCCTCAGGTCACGGTTCGTGAAGGCTGCCGTTTGGGTAACCGGGTGTTGCTCCATGCTGGAGTGGTCATCGGTAGCGATGGATTCGGGTTTGCCGAAGAGCAGGGCGTGCGGAAAAAGATCCCGCAAGTGGGTAATGTAGAGGTTGGGGACGACGTTGAAATTGGGGCCAATACGACGGTGGATCGTGCCACCCTTGGATGTACTCGAATCGGGCGCGGGACGAAAATCGATAATCTGGTACAAATCGCTCATAACGTAGTGGTGGGAGACAACTCGGTGATCATCGCGCAAGCGGGAATCGCTGGAAGTACCCGGATCGGAAAAGAAGTCATCGTTGCCGGTCAGGCGGGAATTGTCAATCACATCGAGATTGGTGACCGGGTGAGAATTGGTCCGCGGTCTGGAATTGGGCAGTCGCTGCCCGCGGGGGCGGTGGTTTCCGGGGGACTTCCAGCGGCTCCGCACAAGGACTGGATCAAAGTCATGGTGCTGCTCCCCCGGCTGCCGAAGCTTTGGAATACCGTCCGTCAATTGGAACGCAAATTGGCTCAGCTAAGTCGCAGGGCTGGAAAGAGGGTGACTGCTCATGATGGACGTTAGGGAAATCCTCAGTTACCTGCCCCATCGTTATCCCTTCTTGATGGTGGATCGTATCCTCGAAATGGAGCCAGGAACCAGAATCGTAGGTATCAAGAACGTCACCTACAATGAGCATTTCTTCCAGGGACACTTCCCCGGAAAGCCGGTGATGCCAGGGGTGTTAATTGTGGAGGCCATGGCACAGGTGGGGGCCATCTTGGCTCACTCTTCGGGTTCTCTCACTGACGAGAACAAGGTCTTTATGCTCACCGGTTTGGATCGGGTCAAGATCAAGCGGGCCGTAGAACCGGGTGACCAGCTCCGTCTGGAATTGACCTCGTTGAAGCGACGAGGGCCCTACTGGAAGATGTCCGGGGACGCCAGCGTGGATGGAAAGCAAGTGGCCCATGTCGAACTCTCGGCCATGGAAGTTGATCGAGAATAGGATTGCAGAAGAGACATCGGCTATGAGCAAGATTCATCCAACGGCAATCGTGGACCCTAAGGCGGAGCTGGATTCGACGGTCGAAGTGGGTCCCTATTCTGTCATCGGTCCAAAGGTGAAAATCGGTAAGGGGACGTCCATTCATCCCCATGTGGTGATTGAAGGAAACACGACTATAGGTGAGGGTAATACCTTCTTCCAATTTGCTACGGTTGGATCGGTCCCTCAGGATCTCAAGTATCAGGGGGAAGACAGCCAGTTGATCATTGGCTCTCGCAATACCGTCAGGGAATTTGCGTCGCTCAATCCCGGTACCACGGGGGGAGGAATGATCACCCGCGTGGGCGACGGGAACCTCCTCATGATGTACTGTCACGTGGCCCATGATTGCATCCTGGGTAACCATAATATCGTCGCCAACGGAGCCACGCTTGGCGGTCATGTCGTGATTGAAGATTATGCGATTGTGGGCGGCCTGGTGGGCATTCATCAGTTTGTCAAAGTAGGTGCCGGGGCAATTATCGGCGCGGGATCCATGGTTTCGAAGGACGTTCCACCCTATTGCAACGCTACGGGTGACCGGGTAAGGCTGCGGGGGCTGAACCTTGAGGGCCTACGGCGAAAGAAATTCAGTCGAGAACAAATTGATGCTTTGAAGTCGGCCTATCGGACCATTTTTCAGTCCGGTTTGAGGACCGATCAGGCACTTTTAAAAATCAAGAAAGAGGGTCCACGGACTGCGGAGGTGGATCAGATGGTCCGTTTCATTGAAGGATCCAAAAGAGGAGTCTGTCGGTGAACTCCGGATGGTGTGGTTCGAGGATGGCAATGGCCTATCTTTACGGGATCCCCTCTAAAGGCCGGTCAGGCGCCAATACGGTCATGGTTTTGCCTCCCAATGGGGGGAGATCCGTCTCGGTCGCGTGATACCGTCGTAAGGGCGACCCTAGGCGTGCTGAGATATCGGGTCCGTGGAACCCAATCTGATATGAGCTGGTGAGAACCACCGTGATGAGAAAACTCGGTCTCATAGCGGGCAACGGTGTCTTCCCGTTGATTTTTGCCAAAGAGGCAAAGCAGGAAGAAATTTCTCTGGTGGCCGTGGCCCACCGCGGGGAGACTTCCAAGGCACTGGAAGAACTAGCGGACAGCGTGACATGGATCCGGGTTGGGGAACTTGGCAAAATCATTCGGACCTTCCAGCAGGCGGGAGTGAGTGAGGCGGTGATGGTTGGAGGGATTGGCAAGGCCAAATTGTTTTCAAATTTTTGGCCGGACTTGAGAGGGGCTGCTTTTCTGGCCCGGATGAGAAGCAGGGAAGACGACCAATTACTCCGGGGAGTGGCAAGGGAGCTGGAAGGGGAAGGGATCCGGGTCGTGGAATCCACCCTATTCTTGTCCCGCATCATCCCGCCGGAAGGCGTTTTGACAAGGCGATCTCCAACTTCAGAACAATGGGAGGACATCCGGTTGGGGATCGAAAAAGCAAAGGCCATCGGACGATTGGGCGTGGGTCAGACTGTGGTGGTCAAAGGGCGAGTCGTTCTGGCGGTGGAGGCCATTGAGGGGACGGACGCGGCCATCCTCAGAGGAGGGAAGTTGGGGAAGGGAGGAGTGGTGGTGGTCAAGGTGAGCAAACCCCAGCAAGACCTTCGTTTCGACGTGCCGGCGGTGGGAGTGGATACCATCAAAGTCATGAAGGAGGCGGGAGCCGGCGTATTGGCGGTGGAAGCGGATCGCACCATTCTGCTAGAGAAAGATGAACTCGTTCAAGAGGCGGACCGCCTGGGCGTCATCGTCGTAGCGGTTAAGACCTAGTACATAATCCCCTTCGGTCCCTGGGCCGTTGGGAAGCAGGAATCATGGCGACTCATCATCAAAGCCACGGAGCGGGTGGGAGCTCCGGAAAAAGTCGAGATCATTCTCGGGCCAATGGCAGTGTTGCCGTGGGCGTGGTTGGCGTCGGGTACGTTGGCAGACGGCATGCAGAAAAGTACGCGGCATCCTCAAATGCTCAGCTCGAGGCCGTGGTGGACATCGTCCCCGAGCGAAGCGCGGAGGTGGCTCAGGAGTTCAACGTCAAAGCCCTCACGGATTATCACGATTTGTTTGAGCTCGTGGATTGTGTGAGCATTGCGGTACCGACCCACCTTCACTATTCCATTGCCAGTGAATTCTTGTCTGCCGGCATTGACGTGCTCGTGGAAAAACCTATGGCCGCTACCTTGGCGGATGGAAAAAAATTGGTGGATCTTGCGACGGAGACGCATCGAATTCTTCAAATCGGCCACCTGGAACGGTTCAATCCAGCGGTGCGCAGGCTTGAATCCGTGATTCAGGATCCCAGGTTTATTGAATGCCATCGCCTGGCCCCCTTTGTGGAACGGGGAACGGATGTAGACGTGGTTTTCGACCTGATGATTCATGACATTGATGTCATTGCGAGTTTGGTGCACGCGCCGGTGGAGGAGGTGCATGCGGTTGGAGTGCCCATTCTCACCGATAAACCAGATATTGCGAATGCACGGTTGCGCTTCGCCAATGGAAGTATTGCCAATGTGACTTCCAGCCGTGTTTCCATGAAGCGAGAGAGAAAAATCCGTTTTTTTCAACCCGACGCGTATATCTCTCTGGATTACGACGGCAAACGCGCACAAATCTATCGGAAGACGGGGCCCGGAAAGGGACTGGAAAGCATCCAGGCGGAATCGGTGGAGATGCAGGAAGGGGATGCCCTGGCGGATGAAATTGAATCCTTCCTGAATTCCGTGAGAACCCGTGAGAAACCGTTAGTGGGCGGCGAAGAGGGGTTAACGGCCCTGACCATCGCTTCAATGATTAGCAGCCAATTCTAGATGATCTGCGAGGTCGCCGGAATATGTCGAAGGACGCAAAAAAAATCATGCTGGTGGTTGGGGAAGCCTCAGGGGACCTCTACGGCGCTCAGCTGGTGAATCAGCTTTACCGTCAGGATCCGAGTCTGGACATTTACGGAGTGGCGGGTGAGAACCTGAAGCGTGAGGGGATACGCGTGCTGTTCGATGTGGCTCGTCTTGCGGGTATGGGCCTGGCGGAGTTGATCGGAAACATCAAATCCCTGTGGCTTGCGTATTGGCTCCTGCGTCGATCCTTGAAGGACCAAAGGCCTGATTTGCTGATCCTGATCGATTTCCCCGAATTCAATTTACGACTAGCTCGATTGGCCCATCGTTGGAATATTCCGGTGCTGTATTATATCAGCCCGCAGGTTTGGGCGTGGCGTAAAGGGAGAACCCGAAAAATTGCCCGGTGGGTCAGCCGAATTGCGGTAGTGTTCCCTTTTGAGGTTCCGTTGTACGAGAAGGAGGGAGCACGAGTGACCTTTGTGGGTCACCCCCTCCTGGATCTCGTGCATAGCAACCAGTCCAGGGAGGACACCCTGAAACGGTATCGCCTGGATCCGGACAAGCAGACCATCGTCATGCTCCCGGGGAGCCGGAAGCGGGAAGTGGAATACCTGTTACCACTGATGCTACGGGCCGCCGCTCGACTGTCTCTCGATGGCGAAATTCAATTTGTCGTGTTGCGCGCCAATACCGTTAAACCCGAACAGCTGGAGGAAATCCTGTCGACCGTGTCATTGCCAGTTGCGGTGGTCGAAATGGACAACTACAACTTGCTTAACGCGGCTAATTTGGCGTGGGTCGCGTCGGGAACCGCGACTCTGGAGGCGGCCCTGTTGAAAAAGCCGATGATTATCGTTTACCGGCTCTCATGGATCACCTATCTGCTCGCTCGTTTGCTGGTCCGAGTCAACCACATCGGTATGGTAAATATCATCGCTGGGGATAGGGTTGTGCCGGAACTCATTCAAGACGATGTAACCGCAGAAAAAATCTGTAGTGAAACACAGCGTATCCTGTCCGATAAGAATGTGACCCAACAAATCGTTGGCAAACTCGAGAATGTCAGAGAGCGTCTTGGTTCTCCCGGAGCGCCACAACGAGTGGCGGAATTGGCGCTTTCGCTAATCGATTGATACCGCATGGGGGATAAAAGTTGAGCAATTATCTGAGATTGCTTCGGTATCTGAAGCCTTACCTCTGGCCTTATTTTACCGTCGCCATGATCTGCATGGTGGGTTACAGCGCCACCATGGGAATCCTCCCATTCATCGTCGAAAGGGTGTTCGATGACGTTTTTGCCCGGCGGGACCAAACCGCCCTCTATTATCTCCCGTTTGTCATTATTGCCGTGTTCGCCCTTCGGGGCCTCATGAACTTTGGTCAGAGTTTTTTGACCGACTACGTTGGGCTTCGGATCATCACCGACATACGCTACGGGATCAACAAGCATCTGCAATCTTTGCCCCTTTCCTTCTTCCACAAAAATCCTACCGGTACTCTTATCTCCCGGGTCAACAACGATGTTACCTTGATGCGGCTGGGCCTGACGGATGCGGCGGCTTCTCTCTTGCGGGATTCCACGTCCCTCATGGCTCTCATTACGGTTGCTTTTTTAAAAGACTGGGTGCTGGCGACCATTGCCTTTGCGGTGTTTCCTGCTTCGGTGTTGCCGGTCCTGCGAATCAGCAAGAGCATCAAACGTTTTACCAAAAGGGGGCAAGTGAGCATTGGGAACCTGACCACCGTGTTGCAGGAAAGCATTCAAGGAAACCGGGTGGTCAAGGCCTTTGGCATGGAGAATTATGAAATCGAACGGTTCTCTCAGGAAAACCTTCGTTTATTGAAACAATTTGTTCGGGCCAGCCGGGCCAAGGCCATCGTCACCCCCGCTATGGAGTTGTTGTCTTCGATGGCCATCGGCGCCGTGGTTTGGTACGGCGGGACCAGTGTCATTGGCGGTGGACGGACCCAGGGAGAATTTATGGCTTTCATGACCGCCATGTTTCTCATGTATCAGCCTTTCAAGCACCTGAGCCGAACCTATTCCACGATTTACCAGGCCATGGCCGGTGCGGAACGAGTCTTTGAGGTTCTGGATTACGAGCCCGAGATTAAGAATAACCCCGGGGCCAGAGAGGCCCCTAAAATAGTTCAGGGCATCGAATTACAGGACGTCTGTTTTGGGTACGGTCATGGACTCGTCCTCAAGAACGTAAACCTCAAATTGGAGTGGGGATCGGTGGTGGCTCTGGTGGGTGTCAGCGGTGTTGGGAAGAGTACGCTCGCGGATTTGATCCCACGATTTTACGATGTGAATTCAGGAAAGATCACCATCGATGGTGTGGACATTCGCCAGGTGACTCTTGAATCCCTTCGTTCCCAGATCGGTATTGTTACCCAGCACACCTTTCTTTTTAATGATACCGTAAAGAACAACATCGCCTACGGCGATCGAAGCAAGGATATGGATCAGATCATCGCTGCGGCTAAAGCGGCCTATGCCCATGATTTTATTATGGGACTTCCCGAAGGTTATGACACTGTGGTGGGGGAGATGGGTGAGAAACTTTCCGGTGGTCAGCAGCAGCGTTTGGCCATCGCCCGCGCACTCCTGAAAGATGGTCCCATTCTCATCTTAGACGAGGCGACTTCTGCCCTGGACGCGGAATCGGAGCGACTGGTGCAGGAAGCCCTTGAAAACCTGATGACGCGACGGACAACGTTAGTGATAGCCCATCGACTCTCGACCATCCGAAAGGCGGACCGGATCGCCGTTCTGTCGGAAGGGACCATCGTCGAGCAGGGCACCCATGAGGAACTCTTGGCACGAAAAAACGAATACAGCAGGCTGTACACTTTGCAGCTTCTCGAGCAAGAAGGGGATTCGCAGGGAAAAATCCTTCACTGACAACACATGGTATTCTGGGTTTACAACATTCTGTTCTCGTTTATCTTGCTCCTCGGCTTGCTTCTTTTTCCTCTGGTTTTTCTTTTTGGCCGTAGGGTTTGGGAAGGCTTTTGGGAACGGATGGGAGTGTATCCCAGGAACCTAACCCATGCGCTTCAGGGCTCTCGTCCCATCTGGGTTCACGCTGCATCCGTAGGTGAGGTGCGTGCCGCCACACCTCTGGTTCGTCAAATCAAGGCCAAATATCCTGAGCGGAAGATTCTGGTCTCCTCGGTGACCCGCGCGGGTAAGAGGACAGCCTGGGAGATGGAGGCGGGTGTGGACGGTGTCGTTTATTTTCCCCTGGACCATCCTTGGGTTATCCGTCGCGCCCTGCGCCTAATCGATCCTTGCCTGTTCGTCTTCCTGGAAACCGAGATCTGGCCAAATTTTTTGCGTTTGGCTTTCGACCGTGGAATTCCGACAATGATGCTCAGCGGCCGATTGTCCCCCAAAGCGTTCCGTCGCTATAGGGCGTTACGCTGGTTCTTCGCACCGGTGCTTAAGAAATTGACCACCTTGGGTATGCAAAACCAGGAGAACGCGGAGCGAATCATTCGCCTGGGGGCGGATCCGCGGAAGGTGACAATCACCGGTAACCTCAAACAGGCACAGGATGCGGGGGGCACGGACAGCAATGAGACCCATAGGAAATCGCTGACCCTCGATGGTAAAGCGTCCCGCCGTGTCCTCGTGGCGGGTAGCACCCATCGGGGAGAGGAAGAGGTCTTGTTGGAAGTATTAAAATTGCTCAAGCCCAGGGTCCCGGATTTACTCCTGATTCTGGCCCCACGCCATCCTCAGCGGTTTGACGAGGTGGAGCGGTTGCTCAAAAGAAAGAACGTGACTTATGAAAAGAGGAGTCGCTTGAATGGGCAGCTGGTGACCTGGCCGGACGTAATCTTTCTTGACACCATGGGAGATCTGGCATCCGTCTACCAGTTGGCGGACGTGACGTTCGTCGGGGGGAGCCTGGTGGATGTCGGTGGTCATAACCCCATTGAGCCCGCCAGATGGGGAAAGCCCATCCTGTTTGGTCCTCATATGACAAATTTCTCGGATATCGCGGAAGCGATGAAATCAAATAGGGCCGGAATCGAAGTCCAGGGACAGGAAGAACTGATACGGGAAATCACGGCTCTTCTGAACGACCCACAAAGGGCCCGTGAGCTTGGCGCACGGGCTCGGGAAATTACGGGCGATGATACTCAGGTCATTGACCGTAGCATGAACCTGATCCATCCTTTCATCTAGCGCCGGGGATTGTTTCACCGAGTGTGGCTCCCGGTGGTCAGTTGAATACCCTTCAGAGCTATAGAGATTGATGAATGGACGGAAATTCTTTAGCGCGAAAAGTTTGGGATCGGAGAGGGCTGTTGGGATGGGTTCTTTGGCTCATTGTCCTACCTCTATCCATAGTCTTTTCCTCCATGGTTCGAATACGAAACTTTTGCTACGCCAGGGGATGGATACGAAACCGAAGCCTCCCCTGTGCCGTTGTCAGTGTGGGCAACTTGACCGTCGGGGGAACGGGAAAGACGCCCACCACTCTGTGGCTTGCCGGAGCCCTCAGCGAGCTCGGATACAGGGTGGCGATTCTCAGTCGAGGATATCGAGGACGAGGTCGAGGTCCCAGAATTCTCGGGCCGGGAGGAGTTCAGGAGGAGCAAGCATTGAATTCCGGAGACGAACCGGTTTTGATGGCTGAACTCTATGGTCACACGGTGGGGGTTGGCAAAAGGAGATTCGAAACAGGAAGTCTAATTATTGATGACGCACCGGTGGATGTGTTTCTTCTGGACGACGGTTTCCAACACCGCCGTCTCAAGCGAGATCTCGACTTGCTTCTGTTGGGGCAGGACTGGCGTGGATGGATGCTGCCCGCGGGACCTTTTCGAGAGCCCCGGAGTGCTTTGCGCCGGGCCCACCTGTATCTGATTACGGGGGCACGGTCGCGGTGGGACGCGATTCTGGCACGACGCAGCAAAGGCCCTATGACCTTTCGCGGGAGACTTGCGCCGAGATCACTGTTGACCAGGGAGGATGAGCAATGGGTGGAGTTGCCTCTGGCAGAAATCTCGAGTACCAAAATGGTAGCGGTTTCGGGCATTGCTGATCCGGAAATGTTCTACCGCATGGTTCAGGAGTGGGGTGGCATCATCGTGGATACCCTGAAGTTTCCCGATCACCACGATTATTCGATCAAAGACTGGCAAGAGATCAGCAGAGCGGTACGGCAGGCGGACCGAATCATTACCACAGAGAAAGATCTGGTCAAATTAGCTCAGTTCCCGTTTGCCAGGGGAAGCATTGTGGCGTTACGTGTCGAAATGGTGGTGGAGCGTGGAGAGGAGTTAATTGATGCGGTGGAAAACGTGATTCAAAAAAAAAGAGAAAGCAGGATGAGGTAGAGTAATCATGGCGCTTAGAGCTCCTGCGGTCTTTGTGGATCGCGACGGTACGTTAATTCGGGAAGTGGGGTACCTCTCGCGTTCGGATCAAATCGAGGTGCTTCCCCGGGTCCCGGAAGCCATTCAGGAGCTGCATGCCCAGGGGTTGAAGGTGGTTGTAGTGACGAACCAATCCGCTGTGGCGAGAAAGATCATTAGTGAGAAGCAGCTCCACCAGATCCATCGGCACCTGGAAAGCGTCTTAAAAGAGGCAGGCGCGTTCCTGGATGGGATCTATTATTGTCCTCATCATCCAACGGAAGGAGCCTATCCCTACCGGGTATCCTGCGTTTGCCGCAAGCCGAAGCCCGGACTCGTGGAACGGGCAAGTATAGAGATGGCATTGGATCCGACTGCCTCTTATGTCATTGGGGATCAGATAAGCGACATGGAGCTGGCATTCCGGGCGGGTGCCCGGGGTCTTCTGATCCAGCCCGAGTCCCAAAGCGATGGCCAAGCCGAGGTTCGCGTTCGGCAGCCGACCCACGTACCCGTAACCGATTTCTGGACAGCGACTCAAAGGATCCTTCGGCATTTAAAAGGCGAGGGGTCATTGGAAGAATAAGGGGAATCAAACGGATGCCCCTGCATGTTTAGATGCAACGTGAGCTCATAGGGAGGTTAGTGCCGTGGCAATCAATCAAGATCTGCTGGATATTTTAGCGTGCCCGAAGTGCAAAGGAACGATCCACCTCAATGACGCCGGTGACGGTCTCATCTGCGACTCCTGTCGATTGATGTATCCCATCAAGGACGATATCCCGGTCATGCTCATTGATGAAGCCATCAAGATATGACGAAGCTTGCTCAAACCTGAACCCACGTCGACGACCAGCACATGAATCATTTCATTGACGTTCGCAAAGACGGAAAAGGGGAAAGGATTCTGATTAACCAAACCAGTTTTCTGGGTGATGTGTTGTTGACCTCTCCCCTGGTGGCAGAACTGCGCCGTCACTTTCCGGAGGCTGTCCTGGAGCTCCTCTGTACGCCCAGGGCGGCAAGTTTGATGCGACAAAACTCTGACTTGAACGAGATCCTCACGGATGACAAGAACGGAGCTTCGAAGGGCCCCGCCGGATTACTCCGTATGGCGGGCAGACTGCGAAGCAGAAACTATTCCATTGCCGTATCGCCCCATAAATCACTCCGGAGCGCGTTGTTGCTTGCTCTCGCCGGCATCCCGTGCCGGGTAGGCTTCCGTCAAAGTAAGGGGTGGTTTCTCTTCCATCATTTGGTGCCGCGGAATGATCGTTTGCATGACATTGACCGTAACCTTTCCTTGCTTGAGCCCCTGGGGATCGACCCTCGGAAGGTTCACCGGGAGTTGAGTCTCCAGGTATCGGCGGAGACGAAGGATCGGGTCGAAAAGGTGTTGCGCTCCCGGGGTCTCGATAGGAAAGAAGGGAATAAGGTTTTCGGAATCAATCCCGGCTCGGTTTGGCCAACAAAACGATGGTCTGTCGCAGGGTACGCCGACCTGATTGTTCAGTTAAAAAAAAGGTATTCCTGTGACATCGTATTGTTCGGAGGCCCGGAGGACCGGGAGATTGCCGGCAATATCCAAGCCCTGTCCGGTGATGCGGCCTTAGATCTTGTGGGTTGCACGACCCTCGAGGAATTGCCCTCGGCCCTTGATTTTTGCGATGTCCTGATTACCAACGACAGTGCGCCCATGCATGTTGCAGTGGGTCGTGGAATTCCGGTGGTGGCCCTTTTTTGCGCCACCACACCGGCATTGGGATTCTATCCATTTTCCTCCAGGGCCGTGGTGGTCCAGAAGGAGTTGCCCTGCCGTCCTTGCACCTCTCACGGTGGACGGAGATGCCCTTTAGGAACCGAGGCGTGTATTCGCTCCATCGGAACGAATGCGGTGTTGATGGCTGTTGAACGCGTCTTGAATGGCACCGACGCGAAGACATCTATCCATGACGACCCGTTTACGCCACATTTCGTTACACTCTGAACTTTTCCATGTCTAGTCTCGGCGTTGTTGTGTTTAGTCTTCACGGAATGAAGCACCTGTCCGAGTGTCTCGAGAGCGTCCAGTGGGCGGATGCAGTGAAGGTTTGGCAACTGGATGAAGTCAATGATTTGGATCCCATCAGGGATGCCGGGCGCGTCGCTCAGGAGCTCAAGACCGAGTGGCTGCTTCACCTCTGGGGAGAAGAGAGGGTTACCGCCAAACTCCGAGAGGAACTGACGGTCCTTTGCCGCACGGGCCCTGAAACCACGCCCTCCAGTTACCGCATCCCCGTGCGTTCCCTGATCCTGGGTCGTTGGGTGAGGGGAAGCCTTTGGGGTTCATTTCCCTCCCGACGTTTGTGGCGTAAGACCGCAAGGCTCCCGGATAGTTGGTGGAATCGAGAGACTCGGTCCAATGATCTACCGTGGGGAAGTTTGAATCAATGGATCGAGGATCTGTCGTGTGCGGACTTGAGAGATGGTGTTCACCACGTGAATCAAATCTCCAGCCTTTGGGCGCAACAACTAGAGCTGGAGGGTCGGAATCTAAGCACGCTAGCCATTTCCCTAAATCCTTTTTGCGTCTCAATGCGGCTCCTGCTCGTCCATGGTCTTCTCTTTTCAGGTCTCCCGGGATTGACCCTATCCGGCTTGGCCTCCTATGCAACCCTGGTAAGCGGCATGAAGTGGTGGGAGTCTTGCGGGTCCAAATCAAAGCCATGAAGCCAGGCGGGGTACCACAGGTATGCCTGGGTGTCTCTACGGATTTTCAGATTTTTCCCTATCATGTCAGAGTTGAGGAAGATTGCGGATAATGTTAGAAAAATGGCTCTGGCCAGCGAGTACTATGGGGTTTAAAAGGGTTCAATTAAACCGTGGGCAGTTGATGTTGGCGAGTGAGGAAGTGGACGGCCATAAGCTTGCTGCAATGGTACTTTCCCGGGTTCCTCCGCAGGACGAGTTGTCTCCACTCTATGGTCGAGGGCTGCTCCGCCGGATTGCTCTAAGTCAAGGTGAGCATGCCCTGGTACGGACCTACTTTCACGGGGGCCTACTGCGAAAAATTACCGGCCGCTATTTTTTCACCTGGCCGGCGCGTCCTTTCAAGGAGTTGGTGGTTACAGAAAGCGTTAGAGAGCGAGGGATTCCAACGTTAGATGTCCTGGCGGCGGTTGTAGAGCGTTGTTGGGGACCTGTATATCGAGGCTGGTTGGTTACCCGCGAACTCGCGGGTGCTCAAGACCTGTGGTCAGCACTGAAATCAGTCACTCAGTTTCGCCATCGAACGCTGCTGTTGCAAGCAGCGGCCATGAGTGTTCGGCAAATGCACCGGGAAGGCGTCTATCATGCCGATCTCAATCTGAAGAATATATTGATTCGTCAGGAAAATGAGGAGATGAAGGCCTATTTGATTGATTTCGATAAGGCCAGGCTGTTCCCCCGGGAGATCCCGGCGCCGCGGGCCAAACGGAACCTGAATCGATTGTTGCGGTCAGCACGCAAGCTGGATCCCCGTGGAAGATATTTTTCCAAAGAGGACTGGGCGGCATTCATGGCTTTTTATGAGCGATCTCAATGAAAGCGAAAAAGAGTTCAAGAGAATCCTCCTAGTGCTTCATGGTTCCATTGGAGATGTGGCTCGCGCGCTACCCTTGGCCAATCTCATCCGACGCAGTTACCCGAGAGCAAAGGTAACCTGGTCCATCGAGCCCCTTGCACGGCCGGTGGTGGAAAACCATCCGGCGGTGGATGAGGTGATGGTGTTCGAACGACAACACTGGTGGCGGGCGGTGCTCCCATTCTTGCTAAAGATTCATGCCTGCAAGTTCGATCTGGTGCTGGATCTGCAGCGGCACTTAAAGAGCGGTCTGATCAGTTGGTGGTCCCGTGCACCCGTTCGGGTGGGGTTCCATCGTCTTGATTCGAAAGAGGGGAACTGGTTGTTTAACAATCGACACCTGGCACCCATGGGTGATCAGCTGCCAAAGCTCAGCCACTATTTAAAATTCGCTGAGTTTTTGGGCATTCCCGATTCACCCATCGAGTGGAATTTAAGTATTACTCCGCAGGAAGCAGAGAATCTTGATCTTCGGCTGCGGACGGTGGAAAATCCCTTTGCGGTTTTCTTCGTGGGAGCCAGTTGGGAAAGCAAGCGGTGGTTTCCCTATCAATCCGCGGTGAGTGTCCAGGAGATTCATCGGCGTTATGGTTTAAGCGTTGTATTGCTCGGTGGTCGTGAAGATGTTCCCTTCGCCTTGGAGATGGAAAGCCATGGTTTGGGACCCGTGGTCAATTGGGTCGGCCGGTGTTCCCTGCGGGAGTCCATGGGAATCCTCGCGCGCGCAAAAGTTGCGGTTGGTGTTGATACGGGTCTGATGCATCTTTCAGAAGCCGTGGGCACTCCCGTAGTGTCTCTTTGGGGTGCCACCAATCCCGTTCGTACCGGTCCCTTCCTGTATGGAGACCTGATCATTAGGGGAAAAAGCGACTGTTCGCCCTGCTATCTAAGAAAGTGTCCCATCGGACGCGTTTGTATGCAGTCGATTAACGTCGAGGAGGTGGTGGCCAAAGTGGGCGAGGCATTGGCCCTGGGCGACCGCCGCAATCAGGCAGGGGGCATAGATTGAGTCACCGGCTTGCATCGACCACCTCGAGCCAACTGCATTATTTCAGCTCTGGAACCTCACCTCTGGGACCTTGAACCCTACCTTGCAAGAGTAGTCTCGTTGCACAACCGTGAAGGACTTGCCAGACCATATCCATTTGAAAGAGGGATCTTCGTCTCTTTGGATTTCTCGCTCCCTGGACGCCCGACAGGCGTTGCAGTGGTTCGCCGATCCGGACGCCCTGTTCTCTCATCCGCAATGCAAAATGATTAAAGACCAAAAAAAAGTAAAAGTCGGCAGAATTCCGTTGGAGTTGGAGGATGACCCCAAACAGGTCTACCTAAAACGCTACAACGCTTTCTCCTGGCGTTACCGGCTCGTATCGTTGCTGATCACTTCTGCCGCGCTTCGCTCGTGGTCTGGCGCACGTGTCCTTACAGCCGCAGGGTTTCACACAGGAAAGCCTCTCGCGGCAGTGGAATTCCGTTCCTTTGGGATGCTGACCAAAAGCTTTTTCGTAACGGAAGAAATTCCAAGCGGAAGCACGATCAATTTACATTGGCAGGAATGCCTCAGGGAGTTGGAGGGGGTTCAGGGAGTTCGCCGACGTCGAACCTTTGTGATGGCCCTGGCGGAGCTGTTTCGAACTCTCCACCAGGCGGGCGTTTATCATAACGACCTGAAGGAAGCGAATATCTTTGTTTGTCGCGAGGAGCCAATCACGAAAGAATCATTTTTCCTCCTGGATCTTGAGGGAATTCGAAGGTTCCGCCGTTTAGGAATAAGGCGACGAATCAAGAATCTGGTTCAGCTCAACCGGAGCCTGGGAGGACTCATTCGGAACCCGGTGAAATTCTATTTTCTCAAGGTTTATCTAGGGCCCATGGGCATCGATAGGAACATCAAGAGAGCCTGGATCAAAAGGATTATAAAGGTAAGCAAGCAGGCGGATCGGCGCTCGGTTAATCAATTTTAGCCCGATGGTTGTCAGGGACGAACGAGACCTGCAGGCGGCGATTGCTGAGACGTTGCTCCTCAGAGTCGAATCGTTTCGGGCTCCCCTTGGGTGATCGATGACCATGGCAGCCTGCAGGTTGAAGCCGCGCGATGATTTTGGTCTGGTATGAAGAGGACGGAACGGACCTGTTCTACTTGGGTCTCTGACGGGTTGGGATTGATGAAGTTCGGTGGTAATGTTTCCCTGTGGCTAGCATTGAATGACAGGTGTTTGAGGCGGAATGTGAGTCCTAAACTTCATATTATTTACGACGGACAATGCCTTTTCTGTATCCGGGTCCTCAACGTCGTAAAGAAATTGGATACCTTCAAAGGACTGGATTTCTACGATTCCCATGATCGGGACACCATGGAGAAGAGGTTCCCTATGGTCAGTCCCCAGGAGGCGGAGGAGGCGATGCTTGCGGTCACGGAGGAGGGAGAGGTCTTCAAAGGCTTTTACGCTTTTCGCCGTTCATTTTGGAAAATACCTTACCTCTGGCTCCTGGCATTGATTCTTTACGTGCCCGGAATCCCGTATCTCGGAACAAGGTGTTATGGTTGGATCGCGAGAAATCGAAAAACCTTCGGTTGTCGTATCTGATGTTTGTGCCGGAGGTTCACCTGCGCTTCAATTTGAGGCCCCGATTCGATCCTTGCCATCCTTGGTTCAAAGGTGAATTAAACTCGTTTGGGTCAAAGGGTGGCCGGAGACGAAGTGACATGGATCATCGATTCCACTCGCTCTTAACATGGTGGATTTTGACTCTGGTGAGGCAGAAAATAAAAGTTGTGGCCGACAAACCCTATGCCGGATAATGCACCCAAGGTATCTGCCCTCGTGGTCTGTTTCAATGAAGAACAGAACATCCGCGATTGTCTCGAAAGTCTCAGGTGGTGTGACGAGATCATCGTCGTTGATTCCTTCAGTACGGACAATACCGTAGCAATCTGTAAGGAGTACACGGACCGTGTCATCCAGCGGCCATGGGCCGGTTACCGGGATCAGAAATCCTTTGCCCACTCTCAAGCCACTCACGAATGGTCCATGCTGGTGGATGCGGACGAACGGGTGACGGACGCATTGAAGGATGAGATCCAGAATGCTCTGGTCCAACTGGGGGGACGCTACGATGCTTTCGCGGTGCCCCGGCTGGTTCGATATCTAGGAGTGTGGTGGCGGCGTGGGGACTGGTATCCGGACTATGATATCCGAGTGTTCCGAAGAGAGCGAGCGACCTGGGGTGGCCAAGATCCTCACGAACGAATCCTGGTGCCCGGAAAGGTGCGGCGTCTCAAACACGCATTGCACCATTTTTCTTATCTAGACATCAGCGATCACATCGATCGCGTCAATCGATTTACTTCAACCTCCGCTGAAGAAATCAAAGAGATGGGACAGCCCTGGCGGTGGATGGATAACCTCCTGCGGCCCCCCTTCCGTTTCTTTCGTGCCTTTGTGTTGAAACGAGCGTTGCTGGATGGGCTCCCTGGATTCTTTGTGGCCATGACCGGAGCAATTTATGTCTTTCTTAAATATGCTAAACTTAGAGAGTTGGAGTTGATGGATCGGGAGAATCGCCACCGTGGAGCAAACTAAACGGCCACTTAAAATTCTACATGTGGACCACGAGAAAGGCTGGGCAGGCGGTCAGACCCAGGTCGTGGGGCTCCTTTCGTATTTGGCAAGTCAAAAGCACGAGAACCATCTTCTCTGTCATCCTGATGGAGCCCTTCAGAAAAAGGTAAAGAACCTTGGATTCCGAACTTTCCCTCTGAAAGTGAAAAACGATCTGGACCTCTTGCCTGTCTTCCGCCTGAAAAAATTGATACGGGAGAAACAGTACGATATCGTCCATTTTCATACCAAGAGGGCCCACGCCCTTGCTTTCTGGCTCGGGCAGATCCACCCCGGCCTAAACTATGTTGTGACCCGGAGAATGGATTATCGAATGAAAAAAAATTGGTATAACGACCGCCTCTACAACAAACAGGTGGACGGCGTAATCGCTATATCCGAAAAGATCGCGTCTCTTTTGGTGGAAGGGGGCGTGAACCGTGATAAAATCCGTGTCATTCATAGCGGTATTGATCCAACACCCTTCGAAGGGTCGTTGGAAAATGAAAGTAACTCCACGCGTCTGGTGGTGGGAACGGTGGCGGTCCTGGAGCAGAGGAAAGGGCACCGGTACCTCCTGGAGGCGGCAAAGATTCTAAAAGACCAGGGGATCCGCCTGCGTTATCTCTTCGCGGGAGAAGGCCCTGAACGAAATTATCTTGAGCAACTGGTGCTGAAATGGGGATTGCAAGACGAAGTGGCTTTCATGGGCTTCGTTACGGACATCCCCGCGTTCCTGGCCGGCATCGACATTTTTGTATTACCATCGCTTTTCGAAGGTCTCGGGGTATCCGTCATCGAGGCCATGGCCGCGGGCAAACCCGTTGTCGCCAGCCAGGTGGGCGGTATTCCAGAATTGGTGGAAGAACATGTAACGGGGCAATTGGTTTCACCCGGGGATCCCCCCGGGCTAGCTCGGGTCATCTCGAATTTGCTTTCTCAACGAGAAGTCCTAACAAGTATGGGCATCAAGGGCAGGGAGCGCGTAGGACAGCACTTCACCCTGGATCTCATGGCGAGGGGAAATGAAGCATTTTATTACGAGCTGCTCCAAGACAGGGTAAGAAGTGAGCCCGTCAAACACTCGTAGAAAAAGACTCCTGGCCCTGCTGAACCGGTTCCGCCACAAGCAACTGTTGGTAGTGGGAGACCTGATGCTTGACCGGTTTATCTGGGGTGAGGTGGAAAGGATTTCACCCGAGGCTCCGGTTCCCGTGGTGCGGGTGGTGTCGGAGAGTCACCGCCTGGGCGGAGCGGCCAATGTGATCCATAACATTCGTGGTTTAGGGGGCCGCGTCACCGCCTGCGGCGTCTTGGGAAAGGATGCGGCTGGAAGGCAACTCCTTGACGAGCTTAAGGGCATCGGCAGCTCGACCCTGGGGGTCTTCGAGGAGGCGAGGTTCATGACCACGCAAAAGAGTCGATTGATTGCACGGCCCCGCCACCAGCAGTTGGTGCGCATGGACCATGAAAACCATGGCGATATAAGCAAACGGGTGTGTGAAAAAATCCGGGAATTCGTAAAGCGCCGGGTGGGACGGTGCGATGCGCTGGTGATCTCGGATTATGGAAAGGGAGTCGTGCATCCAGAACTCGTTGAGGTCGTCGGCGATCTGGTCCGAAAGGTGGGGATCCCTTGTGTGGTGGATCCGAAAAAAGAGAACTTCGACAGGTATCGGAATGTGACTCTGGTGACTCCCAACAAGGAAGAGGCCGGAGAGGCTGCGGGTATATCCATACAAGATCAGGCCTCGTTGGAACGGGTGGGCGAGGTCCTGCTCAAAAAATGGCAGGCGGACGCGGTGCTGGTTACACGGGGACAGGATGGCATGAGCTTGTTCCGCCAGAATGGATCCATGGGTTACTTTCCCACGGCTGCCAAGGAAGTCTTTGACGTTACCGGTGCGGGGGATACGGTGGTTGCAACGTGTGCCCTGACCCTCGCTAGCGGAGGCACCTTTGAGGATGCCGCGACCCTTGCCAATCTTGCCGCCGGGATTGTGGTCGGTGAAGTGGGCACCGCGAGCGTTCCCGAATCCAAGTTGAGGCAGCTGGTTCGGGAGTGGTATTAATCCACAATCCAACAGCCGCTTGTTAGGTCACGGTGAAGGTCGTGATGCTCTTGGGTGCTTTAATCCCGTTCGTGCAATCTCGATGTTGGTAGGTTGGCGTTTCACCTCGGCTGGATGGCAACCTAAGTCAGAAAGGCGTCAGGGCCGTGGTCCTGGACACTGGCCATGAAGAGGAACGGGGGCGTCAATGAAAAGCATGACGGGATACGGTGAATCCACTGCTCAGGGTAAGACGGTCAAGTTGTCCGTTCAGCTGCGCTCCTTGAATCATCGCCATCTGGACATCCAGCTTCGAGTACCCCGTCATTACCTTTCACTCGAGGAGGCCATACGCCAAAAGATCCGGCAGTCCATATCAAGGGGACGGGTTGAGCTATTTATTACGAGGTCATTGGTCAAGGGAAAAGGTCGAAAACTGGAACTGGACGAGTCCCTGTTGGGCCAATACGTTTCCACGATTCGGCAGGCGCAAAAGAGGTTCGGACTCAAGGGGGAGATGGACCTAGCGCTGCTGTCGAGATTGCCAGATCTGTTCGAGTCGAAGGAGGAAGAGGGGGTTGGCGAAAGCGAGCGGGGCTTGGTCTTAAAAGCCCTTGGAGCAGCCCTTGGGAGTCTTGAGCGTTCCAGAGGCCGTGAAGGGAACCATTTAAAACTGGATATCCAGGAGCAGGTACGCCACCTTCAGAAAATTTCTACCGGCTTGCGGGAGGAAGCCAAAAAAGTGGAAAGGACACTGCGTGACGCCCTTGAGGGAAAAGCCCAGGAGAGTCATCGCAGCGCATCGGAGCATGACAACGCGCTACCCAAAGGGGACATTCATGAGGAAGTAATCCGGCTCAAAAGCCATGTGGACGGCCTGTGGAGTTTGACACGGGAGAGGGGGTCCGTTGGAAAAAAGATAGATTTCCTACTTCAGGAAGTACAGCGGGAACTGACCACCATCGGCTCCAAGGCGCCCCATCTTTCCGTGGTGGGTTTGGTGTTGTCGGGTAAGGAGAAGGTGGAAAAGATTCGGGAGCAGGTCCAAAACGTAGAGTGAGCAGAAAAAAACTCATACCCGCGAGGCGTAATAGCCTTATCTTTGTCGTTTCCGCTCCGTCGGGTGCCGGAAAAACGACCCTCGTGAAGGGACTCTTGAAGCTGTTTCCCAAGATTCGTCTCTCGGTGTCCTGCACGACGAGGAGGAGGCGAGCGGGAGAAAAATCAGGACGGGATTATTACTTTGTGGAGCAAGATCGGTTCATGGCCATGCGCCGTCGCGGGGATTTTGCTGAATGGGCCAATGTTCACGGCAGCTTTTACGGGACCCCCTGGCGCCCCTTGGAACGCAACCTGAGAAACGGCTATGATGTTCTATTGGATATTGATGTGGCGGGATTCCGCAAAATCAAACGGCGATATCCCGCTGCTGTGTCCGTCTTTTTATTGCCTCCTTCGTGGCGGGAGCTGGAGCGGCGCCTTGCCAGGCGAAAGACGGATGGAAAAAATGTCATTCGGCAACGTTTGAAAAACGCACGACGGGAACTGCAGGAAAGCAGAAGATACGACTATTTGATCGTCAATCGCGAGATTCGTGACGCGCTGGAATCCCTCAAATCCATAGTGAGAGCGGAAAGGCTGAGGGTGACCAGGATCGGTCGGTAAACGTCGCTGACGGCTTGAATGCGGTTCTCTCCCGAGACCCAGAGTTATGAGCAGGGAAATTCGCGTCAGTGACTTGATCGAGAAAGTGCAGGCCTACCATCCCACGGCGGACATAGAAACGATTCGCCGTGCCTACGACTTTTCCGCCCAGGTCCACAAAGATCAAAGACGCCTGTCCGGCGAGCCCTACCTGATTCATCCCATTGCTGTGGCAGGGATTATCGCCGATTTAAGGTTGGATGTCCCCAGTCTTGTGGCCGGATTGCTGCACGACACCGTGGAGGATACCCTCACGTCGTTGAACGAGATCGAGGATTCCTTCGGCGGGGAAGTGGCTGCGCTGGTGGACGGGGTGACAAAGATCAGCCAGGTGAACTTTTCCAGCAAGGAAGAAAAACAGGCGGAAAATGTCCGCAAGATGATCCTGGCCATGGGCAAAGACGTGCGCGTGATCCTGATCAAGCTGGCGGATCGTACGCACAACATGCGGACCCTGAGCCATGTGCCTCCGGACAAGCAGGTACTTACGGCGCAGGAAACGTTGGATATCTACGCCCCCCTCGCGCACCGATTGGGAATCGAATGGATCAAGTGTGAACTCGAAGACCATGCCCTCAGGCACCTGCGCCCCGAAATTTTTTATCAACTCAAGCGAGATGTGGCGGAGAAAAAGGGGGATCGGGAGAAATACATAAACGATGTTATCACCGTCATCGGCAAGAAGCTTGCTGAAGAAGGGATCGACGCGGAAGTTTCGGGCCGTCTCAAGCACTTCTACAGCATTTACCAAAAAATGGAGACGCAAAACCTTCCCTACGACCAGATACACGATCTTGTGGCGTTTCGGATCGTGGTTGACACCGTTAGGGAATGTTATGAGACCCTCGGCATCATCCACTCTCAGTGGAAACCTGTCCCGGGTCGTTTCAAGGACTATATCGCTTTGCCCAAACCCAATATGTTCCAGTCCCTTCATACCACGGTGATCGGTCCAAACACCCAGCGTGCGGAGATTCAAATTCGCACGCATGAAATGCATCGGGTAGCGGAGGAAGGCATAGCCGCCCATTGGCGTTACAAGGAAGGGGAAGAGCTTGAGTTCACCAAGATCCAGGGTTTTGCCTGGCTGCGCCAGTTACTCGAATGGCAGCAAAATCTTGAAGACCCCCAGGAGTTTCTTCACAGCATCAAGGAGGATCTCTTCCCAGAAGAAGTCTACGTCTTTACTCCGAGGGGGGATTTGATCAATTTTCCCAAGGGTGCCAACGTCATTGACTTCGCTTACCGGATTCACTCCGACATCGGCCACCGCTGTTCCGGGGCTCGGGTAAACGGGCGCCTTGTATCGCTCAGGTATATTTTGCGCAGCGGAGACACGGTAGAGATCATCCGGACTCCTCAGCAAACTCCCAGTCGGGATTGGTTGAAACTGGTCAAGACCCCTCGTGCGAAGGCGAGGATTCGGAATTGGATCAAGGCCCAGGAACGGGAACGGAGCGTCAATCTGGGGCGCGAGCTTCTGGAGAGTGACTTGAGCCACTACCGGCTGGATTATGCGACGCTCCGCGGGGAGGGTAAGATTGAAGCCATGGCCCGGGAACTGGGGACCAAGGACGAAGAGGGGTTATTGGCCAGTATCGGTTACGGCAAAATCAGTCCACTTCAAATCCTGACCAAGCTAGTGCCGCCGGAAAAACTCGAAGGCGGTCAACCCAAGAGCCGCGGAGCGCTGGGACGCCTGTTTCGTATGGTGGGGGGGCAGCGGCGCGACCATGGGTTGAAGGTAAAAGGCTTGGGGGATGTTATGGTGCGTATCGGTCAGTGTTGTCACCCATTGCCGGGTGAGGACGTCATCGGATTTATAACCCGGGGCAGGGGCGTGACGGTCCACGTTTCAAGCTGCCCCACGGTGCTGGAAAGTGATCCGCACCGGAAAGTGGAGGTAAGCTGGGAAGACGAAGGGCAGACCTTACGCCCCATTAAAATCGAAGTCAGTTGTGTCGACCGCCCCGGACTCCTGGCGGACATTAGCTCCGCCATCACCAGCTCCAAGATAAATATAGCGCGAGCCTACATTCGGACTTTTCCCGACCAGAAGGCTCTCAACACCTTTGAAATCATGATTGCGAACTCAGATGAGCTGAACCGCGTCCTGAGAAGCATTTCAAAGGTCAAAGGGGTTTACACTGCGGCCAGGGCGAGGGGATAGAGTAATTTTAGATTTTGGATTGGGGATTTTGGATTGTTCCGGAAAAAATCGCAGATAAAACACATCGCGCAAAGTCGCAAAGGGAGCCAAGACTTAAGATAATGCCAAAGTCAACTTTGCAAACTTGGCGTCTCGGCGCGAGATAATCTTAAATTATGTTCAGGCGACTTTGACGACGCGGCCCGACCGGATACAGCCGGTGCAAACCGAAACTCGCCTCACTTCACCATCCACCCTGGCTCTCACCTTCTGCAGGTTCGGTTGCCAGACCTTTTTGGTTTTATTGTTGGCGTGGCTTACGTTGTATCCGACGGATCGTCCTTTGCCGCAAATGGAACAGATTCTTGCCATAATTATTCTCGACGAATTCTGTCAATGATGTTTGTGGTGGAATGACCTGTCAAAAAGGGCAGGGAAACCACCTTGCCTCCCTGACCCTCCACACTATCTTTACCAATGATTTTGTCCGCAGTCCAATCTCCTCCCTTCACCAGGACATTGGGATGTAAGGCTTCGATGATATCACCCGGATCCGGTTGAGAAAAAACGGTAACGTAGTCCACCATCTCCAGTGACGCCACCAGTTCCGCCCGCTCCGCTTCAGGAAGAATGGGACGGCCTGGGCCCTTGATCCTCTTCACCGAGGAGTCACTGTTGAGCGCCACCACCAGGAGATCCCCGAGCTTCTTTGCCTCCCTTAAAAGGTGAATGTGGCCGAGATGGAGAAGATCAAAACATCCGTTGGTGAAAACGACCTTCTTTTTTTTCGATTTTGCCTTTGAAACGATAGAACCCAGTTCGGCTAAGTCTTTGATCTTCCCCGGCACGTATGATGGGTAACACGTCCCTGGATTATTTGCAATAACTCGGGGAATTCCCAGCGTTTCTGACGGCAAGGTGTGCTAATTCGATTCGCCGTTTCCAGGCTTGAACATCGGACAAAAATTGGTTAAGTGTTATACCTCTTAACCCTCAGGGGTTTTGTTTTATCTATATTGGGAGGAAACTATGGAGTATAAGGATCTCAGGGAATGGATCAGTAAAGCCGAGGCCATGGACGAACTCAAGACGCTGAAAAATTGCGACTGGAACCTGGAAATCGGCGCGGTTACCGAACTCGTGCATCATCAGGAAGATGGTCCAGCTGTCTTGTTCGATGAGATCAAGGGTTACCCCAAGGGTTATCGGGTCCTGTCCAATTCCCTAAGCTCACGACGCCGAATGGGACTGACCTTGGGACTTCCCCCGGGGGACCATAAGATGGAGTTCGTTCGCACCTGGCGGGAACGCTACAAACAGATCAAGCCCATCCCGCCAAAGTACGTCAAGGACAGTCCTCTGTATGAAAACGTTTACGATGAAAAGGATATCGATCTATTTAAATTCCCGACTCCTCTCTGGCATGACCATGATGGTGGCCGTTACATCGGCACCGGAAGCATCGATATCACCCGGGATCCCGACGAGGAGTGGGTTAACTGGGGTACCTACCGGGTCATGATCCATGACCCAAAGACGGTAGGCTTTTATATTTCACCCGGAAAGCACGGACGGATTCAACGGGAAAAGTACTCCAGCACCGGGCGAACCTGTAAGATCGCTATGTCCTTTGGCCATGATCCGCTGATTTTTCTCGGCGGCAGCATCGAAGTGCCCTATGCGGTTCCGGAGTACGAATTCATCGGCGGGGTGAGAGGTGAACCCCTCGAATTGATCAAGGGAGAATACACGGGTCTTCCCATTCCGGCTCACGCCGAAATCGTCGTGGAAGGCGATGTGTCCTTTGACGAACCGCGTACGGAAGGGCCGTTCGGTGAGTGGACAGGATACTATGCCAGCGCGGAAAGGCCGGAGCCCATCGTCAGAATCAAGAAGCTGTACCATCGCAACGATCCGATCATACTCGGTTCGCCTCCGGGAAAACCGCCGGTGGAACTGGGCTGGTACCGTTCCTACCTGCGGTCCGCGTTGATCTGGGATGAAATGGAGAAAGCTGGTGTCCCCGACGTGAAAGGGGTCTGGCTCATGGTATCCGGCGGTAGCCGGCTTGTCCTGGTTGTCTCCATCAAGCAGCGCTATCCGGGCCACGCCCGCCAGGCGGCCCTGGTCGCCTCCCAGTGTCATGCGGGGGCCTACCTGGGCCGGTACGTCATCGTCGTGGACGACGACATCGACCCCTCCAACACGGACGAAGTCATGTGGGCCACGGCCTCGCGCTCGGACCCGGAGCAGGACATTGATATTATCCGCCGCTGTTGGAGTGGACCTCTGGATCCCATTATTCATCCAAGCCAGAAAGGGTTCAATTCGCGTGCCATCATTGATGCCTGTCGTCCCTTCGAGTGGATGAATGATTTCCCAAAGGTGTCGGCTTCGAGCCAAGACGTCCTGGACGCCACGCAGAAGAAGTGGGGCAAGATTCTTTTCAGCAGCAACGGGAAGGTTTAGAGAGACAATTAGATGGAAGGGAGATTCCCTTTCATATTGCCGTTCCCTGTTCCCCTGATTGAATTTGCGACTTAGGAGGGGCTGCGCCGTGTCCCGGTAAAGGGAACTCGCCAACGGTTTTGTGAGTTAAAGGTGCTAGAAGGGTAGGTTCATGACGACGGTCTGAGCCCTGCCGTTTCGTTGGACCTTCAATTTGATCTTCCCGGGTTTTTTCACTCCTTTAAGAAACGACTCGAGCTGTCCCACGTCCTTGATACTTTTGCCGTTAAAGTCGATAATGACGTCCCCTCTCTGGAAGCCCGCCTTGGAAGCGGTCCCTCCCCGTTCCACATCCGCCACCAGGACACCCCCATCCGTCGACAGATTAAAATAAGCAGCCAACTCTGCGGTGAGGTCTTGAATCTGAAAGCCAAGAATGTTTCGTACACCTTCCGGATCGTCGAGCCCTGCGGGTAGCTTGCCGGCTTTCGCGAGGAGTTGAGAAGAGGCAAAAATAGGAGCTCCCATCCGGAGCGCGATGGCGATCCCATCGCTGGGACGGGCATCAATTTCAAATTTTTTGCCTTTGAGTCGTAGTGTCAGAACCGCATAGTAAGTATTTTTCTTGAGATCGGTAATCGTGACACGGTCCAGGGAGGCCCCCAGGGCCTTGACGATATTGCCAATGAGATCATGGGTGTTGGGACGGGGGATCTTGACGTGTTCCAATTCCATCGCAATGGAAGTGGCCTCTGCCTTGCCGATCCAGATTGGAATAAACTTCTTCTCTTTTAAGCTCTCCAGGACCACGACGGGGGTTTTGCTTGATGGGTCTAGCAAGAGCTTCTTCACCTTGACCTTGACGGACTCCTTCTGGGCCGTCGCTGGTGCGGGCAGGATCAGGGCTATCAGGAACGCGAAAGCCAGCGCTCTTGCAAGGTTTTTTTTCGTCATGGGCTCCTCCTCGAGAGGCCTTGGAGTCGAACTTACCTGGCGTGGTTCAGGCTGTCAATAGCGTGTCCCGGAGGTCGAAATCGGGCGGTAAGAATCAAGGGTTAGGCTCCAGGGGAGTTGTTCTTGCGCTCCCTCGTCATCCAGTAAATGACGCATCCCATCACGAAAACGAGTATCCAGGTGGCCACCCCACTGACGAATCTGGGTTCCGTGTCCCCGAACAGGAGACCCATTTTATCCTCGTTATAGTTGCCGTACAGGGTCAGGGTCTTTCGGCCGAAGACAAGGCCGGCGTGAATGCCGATGCCGAGGTAGAGGGATCCGGTGCGGTAATACGCGAAACTCAGCACCAGGCCAATGACGAAGAGGCCAAAGAACCCCGGGAACAGTGTGACGGGATCAGCGAAAAGATGAAAAGACTCGATGACGTGTTGTACGCCTGCAAGGGGTTCGAGTTCAGTGACAATGATCTTCTTGGCTGGTTGAATAAAATGAACGGCAGAATAGAAAAGGCTGGCGCAGACGAAGGCAAGGGATCTGTTCCAGTCCGCCAGCAGCCCTCTTAGGATAATGCCGCGGAAAAAGATCTCCTCTAGAACCCCCACGGCGATTCCGGACATTAGCGCACCAAAGGAACGCTCAAGGGATACGCTTAAAGAACGGGCAATGTAAGGATTGAAAACGTCCAGTGAGGTCATGGCCAAAGCAAGAATGATCCAAGCTGCGAGGCCAAAAAATGCTCCCCATAGGAAATCCGGGTATCCCATTCGAGGGGACTGGAGGCCCATTTGTTTCATGGAATCGATCTTGAGAAGGGGGCGGTAGGCGAAAAACAGTATGATCCCGAAGCCCATGTACGTGCGGTCAAAGATTCTCGAGAAAGGAAATCGATATTTCTCCCATTGGGGAAACGCATCGAAGAAACGATCCCACAGAACGGCAAACCACGGCGCGGTAAGGGCCGTGAGAAAGAGTACAACGAGCAAAAAGAGCAGGACCCTTTGGTAGCTTTTCATGATTTCGAGTGGATTGGAGTAATGGGATTACTGAACTGCGGAGTCTATGAATGCCAGCACTTCACAAGAATACCTGCCCCGGGGCCTGGTTACAAGAATTTGCGGGGGTGAGCCGTGGATCTCGGGGGCAAGTCTATCCCGTCAAGATCGAGTAACCGCGTACGCTTGTCGCCTTCGCTTGATGTGTACGGCCCCGGCTTTAACAAACGCAAGAAAGAGGCGGTTCGATTTCTTGACGTGTGCCGAACCGCTAAGCTATGCTTTCCTTGACTTCGACTCACCGAGCCACGCCAGCCTTTGAGATTGCAGGACATGAGGTCCAGGCTAATTTCAATAGAGAACGACAGTAGGTCTCTCCATGGCAATAAAACTCCTTTCTGACAATCTGATCAGCCGTATCGCCGCGGGCGAGGTAGTGGAGCGGCCGGCATCTGTGGTGAAGGAATTGGTAGAGAATTCGCTCGACGCAGGTGCCGATGAGATCTCGGTTTCGGTGGAGGGCAGCGGAAGCAACTCCATCCGGGTAAGCGACAACGGAACAGGTATTCCCTGGGAGGATATGACCCTGGCGGTGGAAGGCCATGCCACCAGTAAACTGAGGGAAGAGAGCGATCTCATGAAGATCGGCACTCTTGGGTTTCGAGGAGAAGCGCTGTCGAGCATCGCCTCCGTCTCCAGGGTCGAAATTCTTTCCCGTACCAAAGAGCAGGAAATGGGAAGCCGGTTACGGGTCGAGGGTGGAAAGAACCAGCAACTGGAAAGGGTGGGGAGCCCACTGGGAACCACCGTGGAGGTGCGTGATCTTTTTTACAGCATCCCTGCGCGGCGGAAATTCTTAAAATCGCCGTCGACGGAGCTGGGTCACATCAGCGATGTGATTAACCGCGTTGCGCTGTCCCACCGTGAAGTCCATCTTCGATTGACCCATGCCGGTAAGGTGCTTTCGGATTACGTGGTGACCTCCCGTTGGGAGGATCGACTCCAGCAGGTGTTGGGACCGGATGTGGCGCGTCACATGGTCCCGATGGCCGGCTCCCACGGTGGAGTTGAGATCGCCGGGTTTCTGAGTACCGCTCCAAGTTCTTTTTCCAATTCCCGGTACCTTCTCTCCTTTGTCAATCAGCGATTTATCCGGGACAAAATCATTACCCACGCTATATTGCAGGGATACGAAACCCTCTTGATGAAAGGGAGATACCCTGCCGTCGTGCTCTTCCTCTCGGTGCCCCTGGGCGAGGTGGACGTCAATGTCCATCCGCAGAAGCTGGAGGTGCGGTTTCGAAAGCAATCGGAAATTCACGATGCCGTAACCGCGGCAGTCCGAAACGGTCTGAAGCGTCAGGCAAAAGACCCCGGGGTCAAAACGAACGCAACAACTCGGTCCAGCTACCCCCAGGTCCATGAGACAACGGGTCCCTACGGCGCTTTCCCGAAAGAAAACCTGCAACTGTTTCGAAACGATTGGTTTAGCGATGGGGAACCGGTCAAAGCGCCGGAGCCGGTGGAGGTTAGCAAAGGGTTTTTCTCGACATTGACGGTGCTGGGTCAATTGTTGGGATGTTACATTATCTGTCAATCCGAGAAAGGGATGGCTCTGGTGGATCAGCACGCGGCGCACGAAAGGATTGCCTTCGAGCGCATGCGCCGTCAGATATCCGATGGAAAAATGGAACGCCAAGAATTGCTGATCCCCCAGGTCTTTGAAGTGCCTGTTGCCGAAGCTGGGGTTTTAGAGCAGTGGCTCACAGGTTTGGAGCATATGGGTTTCACGGTGGAAGGGTTCGGGGGGAACAGCTTTGCCATCAAGACGGTTCCCGCGCTGTTTCCGGCCGGTGATTACCGGGACGTGATACGCAGGATAATCGCAGAGCTCACAGAGGTGGGACGCTCCTCGGAGGTGACCCAGGAGTTGGAAGAGCGATTGATGACCCTGGCCTGCCACAATGTGATTCGTGCCAACCGCAGTTTAAGCAGAGAAGAGATGGGAGCACTGCTGGAAGAGCTGGACACCATCGAATTTGCCACACAGTGTCCCCACGGGAGACCTGTCTTTGTTGAAATTACCCAAGGGCAATTGGAAGGCATGTTCAAGAGATCATGATGTTTCGCGAGTGCTAGGCACCCTTGCCCATTGAACCCGCGCATGGGGGAACCTGATATTTGTTCCGTCTTCCCCATCAGTCGCTCACATTTTCATGAACCCAAAAATCATTATTGTCCTGGGACCCACGGCGGTAGGGAAGTCCGAAGTGGCCATGGACATCGCTCTCCGGATCGGTGGTGAGATCATCAGTGCGGATTCCCTGCAGGTCTACCGTTACCTGGACGTGGGTACAGGAAAGCCACGGCCGGACCAGCGGGAAGCCATCCCGCATCATTTAATCGATCTATTGGACCCGGACGAAGAATTCAACGTTGCCCTGTTTCGCGATTATGCTCTCAAGGCCGATCAGGATATCCGGAACAGGGGCAAGAAGACCGTCGTCTGTGGCGGCACGGGTCTCTACATTAAAGCGCTCATCCACGGCCTGTTCGTGGGTCCCGGAAGAAACCAGGAGGTTCGCCGCGGTCTTGAAGATGAAATGAGGACCAAAGGCCTGGCGTGGTTATACGACCGGCTCAAACAGGTGGATCCAATCGGGGCGGAGAAGATCCACCCAAATGATCGCCAGCGAATCCTGCGGGGTTTGGAAGTGTTTGACGATTCGGGCACGGTGATCAGCCAATGGCAGGGTGAGCATGGATTCAAACAGAACGATTACGATGTTTTCAAGATCGGGCTCCATCGCGAGCGATCGGAACTCTATGAGTTGATCAATAACCGCTGCGACGAAATGATGGCAATGGGATTGGTGGAAGAGGTGAAGGGGTTGATGGACCGCGGGTACAGTCTCGACCTCAAGCCGTTACAGAGCGTTGGATATCGGCATGTCGGGCATTTCCTGACGGGAACCATGGGATTTGAGGAATCCCTTGCTTTCATGAAGCGGGACACCCGCAGGCTTGCCAAGCGTCAGCTAACCTGGTTTAGGTCCGATCCGGAGATCCACTGGTTTCATCCCGACCAAGAGCGGGATAAGATTCTCGCCGCCGCAACGAGCTTCCTTTCCTAGCTAAAATAGCGGTTCATATCCCATTCATAAGTTTTCTTGAAAACAGCAAAAAAGGACTTGCTTATATATAAAAATTTGATATATAAACTAAATCTTCTTACGTCCCGATGTTCAACACTTAAATCAATCGTTCTAATACCGTTTTTCTGATGGAGGATTATTGATGAGCAACGAAGTCATCGGTCAGGTGCCCTTTCTAAAAATTCACCGGTCTTGGTTGGACTGGAACCTCTCCAATTCAGGTCGCAAGCGGAGCTCCCTTCACCCAAGGATTCGGATATCCTCGGCGCACGATGAATGGAATCATGTGGTGATCCCGTTAATCGCCCTGGCCAAAGGCTTTTTTGCTCAGGAAGGTCTTGAGGATGTCGAGTTGGTAACCCTTGAAAGTGAAGGGGCGAGCCTCGAGGCGCTGAACCAGGGCTTCGCTGATTTTGCCGTTGACCCGGTCACCCCGTATGTTTTGAAGTCCATCAACAACGGCAATGATATCTACATCATCGGTCCCAGGAGGCGTACCCATGCCTTCTTCCTCTTCGGTCAGAGAGGCATGACCTCCCCGCGGGACTTGAAAGGTGGCAAGATCAACGTTTTCACCCCGGGCGACGAGATGACCGTGCAGTCGACGCAGGTGATTCGTGACGCGGGCATGGTGCCCAACGTGGATGTGAAGATTGACTACTACCAGGGCGACATGCACGACATCCTCGGCATGGAGGATGCCTTTCGACGCGGCGAGGCTCAGGGCCTGCTTGCCGTAAACGTTCAGGTGGAGAGGCTCAAATCGGAGGGCTTCCCCATCCTGGTAAATCTACAGGAAGCCTATTTGCCGAGACAGGACCGAGTCATGGTGGCAACGGGTCAAATGGTCAACTACCACCACGATACCGTAAAGGGGTTCCTCAAAGGGATGATCCGGGCGAATCGCTACTTCATGGACCGGAACAACAAAGACGAAATCATTCGGTTCGTGGAAGACGCGGGTTTCGATCAAATCGTGCAGTCGGATCGAAAATTGTTCGAGGCCATGTTTGAAAACTCCTACACACGGATCCCGCCGAATTGCCATTTACCCTTGGAAGCCGTGGAGCAGGCCATCAAAGAACAATTCGCTCAGGGCAACATCGACGAGAGCATCACACTGGACCGGATTGTCCGTATCAAGGCATTGAAAGAAGCGCAGCAAGAGGTTGGGCTAACGGAATCCGCCGAGCCCAGCACGACGCATGCCAGCGCGCCAGCCGCAGCTCCCGTATAGACCCTCTTTGAGCGTTTTGACCGCCTCACCCGATCCATCGTGAGGCGGTCAGACCTGGGTCGGGATTATCCTCAGCGACCCTTCTGCTCTTCATAAATTAGAGTTACAAGCTTATCTTCGGTGAAGAAACGCGTCTTCCCCCAACGGGCGTCGTAGTCCGCCGTGGGTTTCGCCGCAAGGACTTCTTCCAGAGACTTTCCCTGATTGATCAGGTTTCGCACCCGGTCGTCAATGGTCTTCAACATATTCCGAAACTCGATCATTCCATCCTTGTTTGAAATTACCCCGTGACCGGGGATGACCTTGGTGTTTGAGTCCGCCAGCCCAATGGCGAAATTCATCGCTTCCAACGTCCCCTTGAATGTTCCCCATGAGGTTGGTCGATAAAGGGGTAGCTGGTGGTTCGAAATACGTCTCCCATATGAATGACGTTGGATCCCTTGAAGTGAATAATGCTGTCTCCGTCGGTGTGGGCGTTGGGCACTTTTAAGACTTGCACTTCCTCTCCGTTGAGGTGAAAGGTGACTCTGTCCTTATAGGTGACCAGGGGAAGGGCCTCCCTGGGGCTCCCGGGATTCCTCTGGCCGGTGCGGCGGTTGATCAGTCCCTCCTCCAATCGACTCCGAACCGCGTCGTGGGAGAAGATGAGGGTGCCCATCTTGCCGAAATTTTCATTCCCACCAGTGTGATCGCCATGAATGTGGGTGTTGATGAGAAACCGGATATCTTTATTAGAAAGCTTTCGGATGGCGGCAACGATTTTCTCCGTCAGAGGCGCGAATTGATCATCCACGAGAAAAATGCCTTCTGTACCGATGGATACGCCGATGTTGCCCCCACTCCCTTCCAGCATGTAGACACTGCCCGCCACGGGATGGGTTTTGATTTCCACTGCGTCGAAGTTCCGGCGCCGTTGGGCGTGACCCGGAGGGGGCACCAAATACAGAGCGATCAAGAGCACTGCTACGAAGGGAATGCGAAATACAAGGGTTGGCTTCATTGGGGTCCTCCACTATTAGATTCGAAATAACTTGTTGAATTGCTATCAAGCCCTCTGTCAATAGATTTTTACCAGGATTAGACCCGTGAGGGTTCCTTTGGGAAAGAGTTGCGAGCAATAAGCGCTGAGTATTGGGCTCGAAGGCCTGCCTTTCAATGACGAATTGAAAGTGCAGAGTACTGAGATAGGAACGGCCCTCCGCGGGAGATCGGAAAGCGGGACATGGCGGACCGGCCAAGGAAGGCGGGGGCAGGGATTGTTAATGGGTCCCAGGGGGCAAGACTTTGATAGAAATCGGATAACTTCTGCTTTGCATTTGTATAGAAATTAAGCTAGGTTAGGTCGTCTGGCGCGGTCTTTTCTCCTAGAAGAGATTCAGCGTCCATGTGAGGTTTTCCTTGGCACGCACAGAGTCGGTCGATGGACTCAGAAAAAAGATAGATCAAGTTGATGCAAAGATCCTAGAGCTACTCAACCAGCGGGCCGGCCTTGCGCAGAAAATTGGGCATGCAAAGAACGCCGGCAATGATGAGATCTATGTCCCTAGCCGAGAAAAGGCTATCCTTCAGAGAATAACCAGCCTCAATCGAGGACCACTACCCGAAAAGGCCATTCGTTCCATTTACCGGGAGGTGCTTTCCGCCTCCCGCTCGCTCGAGGCGGACATCCGCGTCGCCTATCTGGGTCCGGAGGCCACCTTCACTCACATGGCTGCCAGAGAGAGGTTTGGGCTGTCCAGTACTTATTTGCCTGCCGCTAGCATCACCGAGGTCTTTCAAGAAGTCAGCCAGGGGCGAGCCGATTACGGCGTGGTCCCCATCGAAAACTCCACCGAAGGAGTGGTGACTCATACCCTGGACATGCTGGTGGAAGCTGAAGTGGTCATTTGCGCCGAGGTTTCCCTGGAGATTCACCAGTGCCTGCTATCCCAGTCCGGTCAAGCGGACCGGATCCAGCGAATTATCTCTCACCCCCAGGCGTTGGCTCAGTGCCGCCGATGGTTGCTAGGCCATTTCCCTCATCTCCCTACCAGCGAAGTGACCAGCACGGCTCAAGCGGCACAGATGGCAACGGAGGATCCGTCCCTGGCGGCTATCGCGAGCGCTCTGGCAAGTGAGATTTATGGGTTGCAATGGGTGGCGGGAAACATCGAGGACCAGGCGAACAACGTGACTCGTTTCTTTATCATTGGCAAACACCCCTCGAGGCCCAGCGGAGACGACAAAACCTCGGTAGTCTTTTCGGTGAAGGATGAGGTGGGCATCTTGCACCGCATGTTGGACCCTTTCGCCAAGAACAAGGTCAATTTGACAAAAATCGAATCCCGTCCGCTGAAAAGCAAAAAATGGGAGTACCTGTTCTTCCTGGATTTTAACGGCCACCGGGATGAACCAAAAATCCGCAAAGCGATGAAGCAACTGGAAGAGAAGTGTGTTTTCGTGAAGATCCTTGGATCTTACCCATGCGGCTTATGAACATTACCGATAAAGTTCCGGACCATATTCGTAATCTGATCCCCTATAATCCCGGCAAACCCATCGAGGAAGTGGAACGGGAGTTTGGGATTGAGGGTTGCGTCAAGCTGGCTTCCAACGAGAATCCCCTGGGTCCGTCACCCAAAGCCCTGAGGGTTCTACAGGAACGGATCAAAGAGATCCACCTCTATCCGGATGGCGATTGCTATAACCTGAAACGAGGGGTGGCGGCGAAACTCAAGGTGCCACCTGACCGCCTGATCTTTGGTAACGGATCGAACGAGATCATCGAGTTAGCCGTGCGGACTTTCATGGGCCCTGGGGATGAGGCGGTCATGGATCATCTGGCCTTTTCGATTTTTAGGTTGGTGGTGCAGTCGGCCGGAGGGAAGTGTAAGATCGTACCCTCCGACAATTTTACCGTGGATCTCGATGCCATAGGCCGGGCGGTGACTCCCCGGACTCGCATCCTATTTTTGGCCAATCCCAATAATCCTACGGGGACGATATTTCGTCGTTCCGATTGGGAAGCCTTCCTGTCCCGGGTGGGGCCCGATATTTTGGTGGTTATGGATGAGGCTTATTTTGAATACGTTCAGGAGCGAGACTATCCGAACTCTTTGGACTACGCCGGAGAGAACTGGTCCATTTTGACACTCCGCACGTTCTCTAAGATCTACGGCCTCGCGGGACTCCGAATTGGTTACGGTGTGGGCTCCGAAGACCTCATCGGCTTGATGCACCGAGTGCGGCAACCTTTCAATGTCAATGCCGCAGCCCAGTGGGCAGCGCTGGCCGCTCTGGAGGATGACGATTTCCTGGCGCGTACGAGGGAAGTGAACCAACAGGGAATGGCATACCTCAAAACTGAGCTGACCAAGCTGGGCCTGGAGCAGGTGCCCAGCTACGCCAACTTTATTCTTGTGCGCGTGGGTGAAGGTCAGGACTGCTTCCAGCGGCTGCTCCGTCGCGGGGTCATTGTTCGACCCATGGAGGGGTACGACCTGCCTGAATATGTACGGGTGACCGTCGGCACTATGAAAGAGAATCAAAAATTCATCGACGAGCTCCGCGCCGTCGTGGGAGGGAAGGAAAGCGCTTAGCCGCATCGGCCGTCGATGGGTAGAGCGATCAGGAAAGCCAGATGTCGTTTATGTTTCGCAGGATGGTCGTTGCCGGGGTGGGACTGACCGGGGGATCCCTCGCTTTGGCCGCGCGCAAATACAAACTCGTGGATGAGATCATCGGATATGGCCGAGGCGAGAAAAACCTGCGACTGGCTCGAAACAAGGGAATCATAGACCGATATTTCATGGATCAGGCAGCCTTCCCGCCGGGGGTGGATCTGTTAATTCTCGCGACCCCGGTTCAATCGCTGGCAGCGCTGGCCAAATCATTTTTGCCGAAACTCCCCCGAAATTGTCTGGTCAGCGATGTGGGGAGCGTCAAGGCGGACGTTGTGCGCCAGTTGGAGAAGGTCGTCGGAAGGCGGGCCTATTTTGTCGGTGCCCATCCTATTGCCGGAGGCGAGAAGTGGGGCGCGGAGGCGGCGAGGCCGGATTTGTTTGTCGACCACCGCTGTATCCTGACTCCGACTCGGCACACCAACCCCGCGGCTCTGAAAAAGTTGACACAATTCTGGCGTCGGTTGGGATCGAAAGTCGAAGTCCTCGACCCGCGAGTGCATGATCGGGTGCTGGCGTTGGTGAGCCACCTTCCCCATGTTCTGGTCTATGCGCTGGTCAACAGTCTAAGGGATGCCCGGGTGGACTCACTGGATTTAAAGGAGTACTGTGCCGGTGGCTTTAAGGACTTTACCCGTATTGCCTCCAGCCGCGCCGAGATATGGCGGGATATCTGCCTAGTGAATCCGGAGGCAATCAACAAGGGCATCGGCGACTATGTAAAGCGATTGGAAAAGGTAAAGAGGTGGATCGAAAGCGGAAGGGGGGACCTGTTGGAAAAAGAGTTTCAACGGGCCAGCGACTTCCGTAACTCCATCCCCTGATTCGTATGGGTGTTGTTAAGGTGCACGAGGCGACGGGGCCTCTGAAGGGCGCATTGAATGTCCCGGGGGACAAATCCATCGCCCACCGGGCGGTGATTTTTTCCTGCATCGCCGAAGGAAAAAGCCGCATTGTGAATCTATCCGGTGGGGAGGACAATTCACGAACGGTAAAGGCCTTTAAAGATCTGGGTGTCAAAATCTGGAGCGAGGGAGACGATCTCCTGGTCGAAGGGAAAGGTTGGGAGGGTCTTTCAAAGCCGGCCAACATCATCGATTGCGGCAATTCCGGTACCACCATGCGGCTTCTTGCCGGAGTCCTGGCCGGTAGGCCCTTCACTACGACTTTGGATGGAGACCTATCCCTCAGAGCAAGACCGATGCGGCGAATCATTGACCCCCTGGGTCGTATGGGTACTCGAATTGTCAGTCAGAACGACAAAGGTCTGGCGCCCCTGGAGATCCACGGTGGACCCATGAAAGGGATTTGTTACGAAACACCGGTCCCCAGTGCCCAGGTCAAATCGGCGATCCTGCTGGCGGGACTTCAGGCCCTGGGCATGACCACGGTGAAGGAGTCTCAACGATCCCGCGACCACACAGAGATCATGGCCCAGGCTTTCGGTGCCGACCTCACGATGGAAGGTTGTTCCGTATCACTCAAAGGGCCTCAGAAACTGTCGCACCGTGAGGTCAAAATTCCCGGGGACCTGTCATCCGCTGCCTTTTTTATGGTGGCGGCTGCTGCCATCCCGGGGTCCAACATAACGATAAAAGATGTTGGATGTAACAGTACCCGCAGCGGGGTCATTGACGTGCTACGCTCCATGGGGGCCACAGTCGAACTCCAGAATCAGCGGCACGAATCCGGGGAGCTGGTAGCGGATTTGAAATTCACGGGTGGCAAGCTCAAGGCCGCCCAGGTGGGTGAAGAGATGGCGGCCCGAACCATCGACGAGTATCCCGTGCTGGCGGTGGCGGGTGCCCTTGCGGAGGGGGTGACGACTTTCTCGGGGGTCAAGGAGTTGCGTTATAAGGAATCCGATCGGATTGATACCATGACTCGAGAGCTCCGAAAGCTCGGAGTGGAGGTGGAGGATTGGGAGGATGGCATGACGATTACAGGTCGAGGTCGGCTTCGGGGTGCACGGTTGGAAAGCTATGGGGATCACCGGGTGGCAATGTCCTTGGCGGTTGCCGGGTTGGTTGCTGAGGGGGGAGTCGAAATTGCCAACAGCGATTGTGTGAACATCTCGTTCCCGGGATTCTTTGATCTGTTGAGGCAGCTCCGATAGGGTAGGAAGGGAATCGGGTCAGGTCTATGCCGGATAACAACAGAGGTCGTCTGATCGTAGCCATTGACGGACCATCCGGCGCCGGTAAAAGCACGGTGGCCCGGAATCTGGCTCGAGAGCTGGGTTACCTGTACCTGGACACCGGGGCGATGTATCGTGCCGTAGCCTTGAAAGTCGTGGAGTCGAGGGTCGATCCCGCTGACGAAAAGAAATTGAGAAAAATCCTTGAAGATATGAGGGTTAAGCTGATAGAGGAAGGTAATGGAATGAAGCTTCTGCTCAACGATCGCGATGTGACCGAAGAGATTCGCACGCCTGAAATGAGTCAGATGGCGTCCAGGATCTCTGAGCTCAAGGCGGTCCGCGAGCGGATGGTGGAAATCCAGAGAGCCATGGCTGCCGAGGGCGGGCTTGTGGCGGAAGGCAGGGACATCGGGACGGTTGTCTTTCCGCAAGCCGAAGTTAAAATTTACCTGGATGCTTCGGAGCCGGAAAGGGCCAGGCGACGCTTTCAAGAATTGCTGTCCCATGGTAAGCAGGTCACATTGGAGAATACTCAAAAGGAAATGCACGAGAGGGATCGGCGTGATAAAGAGCGACTTTTGTCCCCTCTGCGAAAGGCGGAAGATGCCATTGTGGTTGACTCTACCTCCATGGGAGTCGAATCGGTGCTGGCCAAGATTATCAAAGAAGTAAAAAATAAGATGGCTGAAATTCAGTGAGAAGGGGAGAGTAGTTTATATGGCCCAAGGCGAGGACGAATTCCGAACTCTATTTGAAGAGAGTATAAAAACCGTACAACCCGGAGGGATTGTTAAGGGGACGGTGGTCGGGATAACTCAATCCCACGTTGTGGTGGACGTGGGTTACAAGACCGAGGGGCAAATTCCCATCAAGGAGTTCACAGACCGATCCGGGGAGCTTCAGGTCAAAGTCGGAGATGAAGTGGACGTGTTTTTCGATTCCTTGGAGGAGGACAACGGAACTATCGTCCTGTCCCGGGAACGCGCGGAAAACATGAAGGTCTGGGAGGATATCGAAAAAGCCTTTAACGAGGGTACGGCCATCGAGGGAACCATCGTGGCCCGCATCAAGGGGGGGTTCAAAGTTGACGTCGGGGTAATGGGGTTCCTACCGGGTTCCCACGTGGATATCCGGCCAAACCGAAGCATGGATCGTTTCATCGGGAAGAAAGACCATTTTCACGTTTTAAAGTATAACCGGCCCAGGGGGAACTTGGTCCTATCCCGTAAGCTCATGGTTGAAAAAGAGCGCGAGGTGCTGAAGAAGGATACTCTGAAGGTTCTGGAAGAAGGGGTCATTCTTGAGGGAACCGTAAAGAACATTACCGGCTATGGTGCGTTCGTGGATGTGGGCGGCATTGATGGTATCTTGCACATTACGGATATGTCGTGGAAAAGAATCAATCACCCTTCGGAACTCGTGAACGTGGGGGATCAAATCAAAGTTGTGGTGCTCAAATTCGATCCGGAACGTGAACGCATCTCTCTTGGCATGAAGCAGATCACTCCAGACCCGTGGAAATCGGTGGAGGAAAAGTATGTGGTGGGTGCCCGGGTGAAGGGGAAAGTGGTTGGGTTGACGGACTACGGCGCCTTCGTGGAACTGGAGGAAGGCATCGAGGGTTTAATTCATATATCGGAGATGTCCTGGGCGAAAAAAGTTACTCATCCGATGAAAGTGGTCCAGGTGGGTGAAACGGTGGAAACCGTCATTCTCAATGTGGACCCCAACCGACGACGGATATCTTTGGGGCTCAAGCAGGTCATGCCAAATCCCTGGGTTCTCGCGAAGGAAAAGTATCCTGTGGGCACTATCGTCAAGGGGCCCGTGCGCAATATCACCGACTTTGGGCTCTTTGTGGGAGTGGAAGAGGATATTGATGGACTCGTTCACATCTCCGACCTCCAATGGACCAAGAAGGTCAAGCATCCATCGGAGATATATAAGAAGGGGGATATGGTTGAGGCCAAAGTTCTGGGTATCGACGTGGACAGCGAACGGCTCTCCCTGGGAATTCGCCAGGTCACCCCGGATCCCTGGGAACTCGCGGCCCAGAATCACCCCGTGGGCTCCAAGGTGGACGGGCCCGTGACGAGAGTTACGGATTTTGGAGTGTTCGTTCAAATTGAGGAAGGTGTGGAGGGTTTGATTCACGTGTCTCAACTGAGTTCCGAGCGGGTCGAAAAACCTTCCAGTCTGTTCAAGGAGGGAGACAAGGTACAGGCTGAGGTGATCAACGTGGATCCCCACGAGCGAAGGATTGGACTCAGCATCCGGGCCCTCGGGCAGACGGAAGAGCGCGAGGAGATGGAGGCCTATCTAAAAAAGGAGAGGGATGCGGGGCGGTTCTCGTTTGAAACGATACTCAATGAAGACCTGAAACTGGACAAGGAAGATAACGGACAGCCAGGCAATAAAGGAAAGAGCGGCAACCCGTGACGATATGGTCGAGTTTTCGTGCCGCGCTTCGAGGACGCTCCTTGCTAAGAGGAGTGGGGATCCTCTTTGTTGCTGTGCTTTTTCTGTTTGTTTCCGTTTTTTTCTTTACCTATTTAACAGGCGGGGAAACCCAGCTGCTCACCCTTATGGGGGGGGATGGAGTGGGAGTGGTGGTCCTGGAGGGAACCATCGATGAATCCCGGGGCACCATTCAGAGTCTTAAACAGTTTCGTGATTCGGACCGGATTAAAGGGGTGGTCATTCGCATCGATTCTCCAGGTGGGGGTGTGGTGCCGACCCAGGAGATCTATGAGGAAATCGGAAAACTGAAAAAAAAGAAGCCCGTCTTTGCCTCCCTGGGAGGGATGGCTACCTCCGGTGGTTATTATATCGCCAGTGCGTGCCATCGCATCGTTGCCAACCCCGGCACGCTCACGGGCTCCATTGGCGTGATCATTCAACTGGCGAACCTGGAAGGTTTGATGCAGAAGCTCGGGCTGGAAGGTTATAACGTTAAAAGCGGACCCTACAAGGATATCGGTTCACCCCTTCGCCCCCTGTCTCCCGAGGGCAAGGCCATCTTGCAATCCGTTGTCGACAGTGTGCACTCACAATTTGTACGCGCCGTCGCAACGGGGCGCTCCATGGAGGAGAGCAAGGTGCGTGAACTCGCGGATGGTCGAATCTACTCCGGCGAGCAGGCGAAAGATCTCGGCCTGGTGGACAACCTCGGCAACATGGACGATACCATTGATATGATATCCAAACGTGCCGGCATCAAGGGTGCCCCTCAGGTGATCTACTCGCGAATTAGGGATGAGAGATGGTGGGAGAGCCTGCTTTTTTCGCTTTTCTCCGAGCAGGTGAAAGTGGGCAGGAGCTGGGGGTTGCGCTATCAATAGTCCATCATACAACATTCAGTAATCATTGTGTGGAGGTGACATGACAAAACGAGAACTCATTGATGAGGTCAACAAGAGGTTCCCTCACCTGTCGCGGTTCGATTCCGAGGTGATCATCAACTCCATTTTTGATTCCATGGTGAATGCCATGGAACATGAGGAGAGGATCGAGATCCGCGGCTTTGGCAGCTTCGTGGTCAAACACCGAAGGGCCCGGGAAGGGAGAAATCCAAAGACCGGCGCCATGGTGTCGGTGTCCGCCAAACGCGTGCCGTTCTTTAAAGTCGGCAAAGAGCTCAGGCTTCGAGTGAACAATGAAATACCGGGGCCAGGGGACACTGAATGAAGCAGCTCTGGGCACCCTGGAGGATGGCATATATCCATGGTCCCAAGGAGAAAGGGTGCATCTTTTGTGACAAGGGAAAGGACGGAGATCTTCGGACCAGCCTCGTTTTGGCTGAGACTCCCCACTCCCTAGTGATGTTGAATAAGTACCCATACAGTAACGGCCACCTCCTGCTGGCTCCCAGGCGCCACACCAACGAACTCTCATCGCTCCCGGCACAAGAATACTGGGATCTATCGCAGGCATTCAGAAAGGCCGTGGATGTCGTATCCAGAGCATTGCAGCCGGGAGGTCTTAACCTTGGCATGAATTTAGGAAGGTGTGCGGGAGCCGGTGTCGAAGATCATCTTCATTGGCATGTCGTGCCAAGGTGGGAAGGCGACACCAATTTTATGCCGGTCATGGATGAAGTCCGAGTGATCCCGCAGCACCTGCTGGAAGTCTATGATCAGCTAAAGCCGTATTTTGACGACTTCTCTACTGAAGGAGAGAGCTTGAGGTCTTAGTCAGACCGATGCATCCACGGCAAATAACAATCGAATTTACAGGGAGGCAATGACGTGAATCTTGCAAAAACAGTCGGCGAACTCAGAAAAGAAGGAAAACCCATCTTAACGGTCAACCAAGAAATGCGCAATAATTTGGTCCGGCACCTCGAGTCCGGCGATCGAATCTTACCTGGGATCGTCGGCTACGATGATACGGTCATTCCGGAAATTGAGAATGCCATCCTCTCGGGACATCATATGGTCATGCTGGGTGAGCGGGGACAGGCCAAATCGCGAATCATTCGGAGCCTGGTTTCCCTGTTGGACGAAAAACTTCCGATTATTCAGGGGTGCGAAATCAACGACAATCCGTTGTCGCCCATCTGCCGGGTTTGTCGGAGCCGGCTAGAGAAGGAAGGGGACAATACCCCCATCGAGTGGGTGGGACGAGACCATCGTTACGGAGAAAAACTCGCGACACCCGATGTGTCCATTGCGGACCTGGTGGGTGAAATCGACCCCATCAAGGTGGCGGAAGGACGGTACCTTGCGGATGAAGAAACCATTCACTATGGCCTGATCCCCCGAACTAATCGAGGTATCTTTGCCATTAATGAGCTGCCCGACCTCACGGAAAAGGTGCAGGTGGGCCTGTTTAATTTGATGGAAGAGAGCGATGTGCAGATCAAAGGTTACAAGATCCGGTTGCCTTTGGACGTAATGATCGTGGCCAGCGCTAATCCCGAGGATTATACAAGCCGCGGGCGAATCATTACTCCTCTCAAGGATCGCTTTGACGTCCAGATCCGCACCCATTATCCGCAGACCATGAAGGACGAGATCGCCATCATGGAGCAGGAGTCGGCCCCCTTCAGTCACCGCAGTCAATCCGTAACGGTGCCGGATTTTATGAAGGAGGTCGTGGCTCAATTGACCTTCGAAGCCCGCAAATCCAGCGAGATCAATCAGGCCTCGGGGGTGAGCGTCCGCATGACCATCAACAACTACGAGAGCATGGTCAGCAACGCAGAGAAAAGAACGTTGCGGCTGAAGGAAAAAGAGGTGGTGCCCCGAATCAGCGACCTTCATGCCATGCTCGCTTCCACCTGCGGCAAGGTTGAAGTAGAATATGTAGGAGAGGACCGGCGCGAGGACGAGCTTGTGGAAAAGCTCCTCAACCGGGCCATTATGAAAATCTTTGATGATCACTTCAGCGTCAACTCCTGCCAGAAAATCATTGAGTATTTTAATTCCGGGTGGGGAGTTGAGGTTTCGGACGTTATGGCCTCGGGGGATTACCTGGAGGGTATCAAAGAGATCCCTGGCCTAGACGAGGCCATTCGATCCCTCGGTGATATGGAATCCCCTGCTTTGCTGGCGTCCGCCACCGAATTCGTTTTGGAGGGACTTCATCTCCATCAAAAACTGAACAAGGAAGTTAAAGGCGGCCGCATTACATACGGAAAGTAGAGAAGAGGTGACAGAGATAGAGACAGGGACGGATAAAACAGTCGACTACGACCGTATCCTGTAATCTTTTCCAACCATTATATGCGTCGTATCCGATACAGCCAATGGTTAGGCGCGGGAATGCCGGCGCCCTCAGCCGAGCAGATCTTTGACGGCCTAAACGAGCATCTCGACAGTACAGGTGATCTCCAGCAGGCCATGCGCCGGCTGATGCAGCGGGGCATGGGGGAGGGAGAGGAGCGTGTCAACGGGCTTGAGGACCTGCTATCGAAGGTCGCCCGCGAAATGAGACGGCTTTACGAGAAGTACCAGCTTCGCTCCACCATGGATCAGGTGGGTGAAAAGCTCGAATCCATTGTCAACCAAGAGAAACAGACCCTTAAAGAACAGGGTGAAGGATCACCCCAGGCCGGGGAAAAACAAAAGTTTCTCGAACAACTCTCACGGCGTGCCAGCGAAGCCATTGAAGCGCTTGCCTCTTATGATTTTGAGAACGAACAGGCTCGTTCCGAGTTTGAAGAACTCCACCGTCAGTTGGAACAAATCAAGAAATTGGAACAGTACAACTACCGGGAAGGGAATATGTTCCGTGGGAACACACCCCTGGATTTAAACGAAGCCTCAGACCTGCTGGACCGGATGGAGAGCCTGCGCCAGCTTGAGAACCAGTTGTCCAACATGAACATGAAGGGAGTGAACCCTGATTTGCTGCGTTCGCTCCTGGGCGAGGAGGCCGGGCAAGAGTTCGAAGGGTTGGCGCGTTTGGAATCTATGCTGCAAGAAGGTGGGTACGTGATGCAACGGGGCGATCATTACGAGCTGACACCGAAGGGGGTACGCAAGATCGGCCAGTTCGCGCTCCGTGACATTTACAAACAGTTGACACGCGACGGGATGGGCCGCCATATCATGCGGCGGCGTGGTGCACAGGATCAGCGGATGGATGAGAGCCGCCCGTATGTTTACGGTGACGCCTTCGATATTCATATGCTACAGACCCTCAAAAACGCCATGCTTCGCCAGGGTGGCATGCCGCTGCGCCTTCATCCCGAGGATTTCGCGGTTTATGAATCCGATTATGGCACACGGGCAGCGACGGTGCTGCTGTTGGACATGAGCTGGTCCATGAGCTGGGAGGGTCGATTCGCGGCGGCCAAGAAGGTGGCGCTGGCCATGGAGAGCTTGAGCCGCGCTCTGTACCCGCGGGATTATTTCGGCATCGTGGGTTTTTTCACTCGCGCCATTGAGCTAAAGCCCAAGGACCTGCCGGAGGCGAGCTGGAATATGGGAGACCCATTCACGAACCTTCAGGATGGACTCCACCTGGCGTCGGAGCTCTTGGATAAGAGACGTTGCCATAACCAACAGATGATTGTGATCACCGATGGTCAACCCACGGCCTACTGCCGTCAAGGGCGACTTTACTGCGAGTGGCCTTTGAGTTTTGGGGGTATCAGTCAAAGGGCCGCGGAAGAGACCCTCAAAGAGGCGGAACGGATCACGAAAAAGGGTATTACGATAAACACCTTTATGTTGGACGATAGCCCCGTATTGAAGGAATTTGTGGAGGGGATGACCCGTCTCAACAAGGGGCGAGCCTTTTATACCCGCCCCGATCATCTTGGACAGTACCTGCTGGTGGACTATTTCTCGCGCATTCGTAAGCGCGTTTGATTTCGCCCACTCGATAGATTACGGATCATTCCATCCGCTCCCGCCTGATTTTGATCTCGCTTCCAAGTTTACTTCAAGATCTGCCTTAGCAACTTAGCCGGCGGCCCATTGTCCGACCTTGTGGGTGTTGCCATCATGACATAATCGACGCCCTTCTTGCGTCGGAACTCCGCCGGAATACGATCTTTGGGAATGTCCTCTCGCATGGACTCATAAACTCGGCTAGTAACATTCAATGCATCCTGCAGAGCGGTCTGTCCTATCCGTGATAGCATCCAGTTGATAAATACGGTGGAAGCATTGGGATGAGGTGCCCGGTTGAGCAGTGTCAGGGTACTCGTGCCCCCTGGAGCCACCGCCGGTCGTTTTAGCCAGTCCACGGTTCTGAACTCCGCGACGGGCAGCCCCTGGGCTTCAGCGTACCGTGCATCCGAGCAAAACATGCACAAAGGATATTTCCCCACGGCAAGCCAGTCCACTGATTGACGCCGATCCCGGGTCAGGGTCAAATTCATTTCACCGAACAGTCTTCTAATATACTTGGGGCCTAGCTCCGGCAGGTTGAAAAGAATTCGCAACCCCAAACGTGCCGCACCCGGTGCTCGGGGGTCTTCCATGAGGATTTTACCTCTCCATTTTGGATTCAGGAGATCGTAGTAGGACTTGAAATCTCTTCCATCGATGGCCTTGGTATTGTACGCGACGTAGGCAGCGGATACAGGCCCCATGAAAACGAACACATGGGATTCCTCGGGATCAATGTAGTGATGTTTGCCGGCCCACCATTTTGAGGTGTCCGTGACCTCCGCAAGCATGAGCTTGGGTTTGATGGGGTCGGTGAACCTGCCCTTGTAAAGTACGTAGTAGGGTGTTCCGGGCCCCGTCACGACCATATCTGCAAGGAACTTGTTAGCTCGCCTCTCCGACAGAATTCGGGACGCATAGTGAAATCCACCCAGAACTTGGGTGACTCGAATTTTGGGGTAAGCCTTGTGAAATGCCGCCACCACCTTATGAAACTCACCTCCCCGGGACATGTAAATCGAAACCTTTCCTTCTTCTTCCGCCATCCTGACGGTTTCTTCCCAATTCTTGGGTGGGGATGGTTTTGATTTCTGGGCAGCGGACCAGTTAGGACTAAATAGGAAAAACGAAAAAAATGCAGCAACGAAAAGAGTCTGCCGCTCGATGCACAAGCCGATCTGCTTCATAACGTCCTCCTCGGTTTTGGATTGGGATTCTGAAGGGCGAATCGGGTGATGAATGGAGAGGGTCGAGCCGTCAACCAATCTTTTTCGAGCATGCTGCGACCTAGATTCGTTCACTAAATCCACGTTACGCAACCGCCGGGTTGGCAGCTAAAGGTGAAGGATCGGGTTGTCCCGACGAGGAGAGGACAATACCAACTTCATTCGCCGGAAACAAGCCCGATGTCGTGGTGCTTTGAGGGAAGGAGTCTTCCCGGGCCAGGTGCCCTCGAAGTTAGGCTAAAGAGTTTCGCGCCATAGCTTCGAGACGAGCGATACGCTCTTCCACGGGAGGATGGGTACTGAACAGGGAGCGCAAGCCGCCACCCGCTAAAGGGTTGACGATGAACATGTGCGCCGTAGACTCCGCCGTGGTCTCAGGGACCTGGAGGGGAATCCTTTCAGAAGCCATTTGAAGCTTTCGTAACGCACTCGCCAGGGCCAGGGGGTCACCCGAGATCTTTGCACCTCCGAGGTCCGCACCGTATTCCCGGGAACGGGAAACCGCCATTTGAATGATCATGGCCGCAAGGGGTGCGACGATCATCATGACAAGCAGTCCAAACACATTCCCTCCACGATCGCGACCGTGGCCGCCAAAGATCATCGCCCATTGGGCCATCCAGGCAAGATAACTGATGGCGCCCGCAAGAGTCGCTGCGATGGTGGAGACGAGAATGTCCCGGTTTTTTACGTGCGCCAGCTCATGGCCCAGAACTCCCGCCAGCTCTCTTTTCGTGAGGATTCGCCGAATCCCAGCGGTGACCGCAACCGCCGCGTGCTCTGGATTGCGACCGGTGGCGAAAGCGTTTGGAGTTTCCTGGGGTATAATGAAAACCTTGGGCATGGGGAGCCCGCCCCTTTGAGCGAGTTCCTGAACCAGATAGTACAGCTCCGAATCGTTCTGTGGACCGATTTCCTGCCCCCGGTACATGGTCATGACGACCTTATCGCTGTACCAATAGCTGAAAAAATTCATGGCCCCGGCAAAAATCAAGGCAATGACGGCCCCTTGGGTTCCTCCCAACATGTCACCACCCCATGCCAGCAGGGCGGTCAAGGCTGCCAATAATATAGTAGTCCGTAGGGTATTCATCCGCGCTCTCCTCTTTTTTTGCAGTGACAAGTTACAATTTAAGGCGTACTTCGTCGATGTCAACGGGGCAGGTCCCCCCGAGAGAAGGAGTGGGGAGGCGAAATAAATTGCGGAGGAAAAAAGATGTTTACGGCAGCGTTTTTTGCTCCACCGCCGCAATGAGTTCCTTGAGATAATCTTCCTGGTCTTTGGGCCGGTAGACGGCGAGGGAGTCATCGTCCCTCAGAGGAATTCCACCGTAAAAATGAAACAGATGGCCGTCCCAGTCGAAGAAATCATCTCCTCTTTTGTAGGTTTCTTTCCATCTTCTGCCGACCGGGCTTGGATGGAGGGCCGTTCGCGCGGGAAGAGCCTCTTCCTCTTCCAAGGAAAGCGCGAGCTTTTCTTTCGTGTCCTTTTCTTCCGGCAGTCCGTCCCACATGCGACGGTAATTTGAGAAGAACTCGTCGTGTCGTACCGTCAGTGCCGTATGCATATCCCACCAGGGTCTGTGACCCGCAACGCGCTGGTCCACTGCGTTCGTGTGTTTAAAGATGATGCGTGCGCCACCCAATAGGCGCAGGACAAGCGTGTTGTCGGGGATATCCGGGCTATCGAGTTGGGTCAGACCACAGTACTGCCTGAAAAAGGAGGCCGTGCGTTCCAAATTCCGGGAGCCGTACACCGCATGGCTGATTCGCCCAACCTTGGCGGAGGTGGATACCTCCATGGCCCCATCTGGTAATTTCTCCGGTGCCCAGAACTCGTACTGATTGCCGTCCGGATCCTGAAAATATACCGTGGTGCCCTGATCTCCCTGGTCCGTAATCCGCGTGGGCTCGGAGTGCGGTATGCCATGCTGATCGAGTCTCCGCAGATGTTCCTCTAGTTCCTGTCCGCGCACAAAAAATCCGAAGCGGGGTGTCTCCTGTCCCCATTCCTTGGCCGGTGGGAAGAGCTCCGATTGGAGAAACGCACCGATGCGGCAGGAACCGTTTCCGTAGGGTAGAAAACAAAAAATCGGCTGGTTCCGTTTACGCGCCTGAGTCGTGAGCATGGAAATTCGCTGTCGGGGCACTCCGATGGCGTCAATGGCCCAGTCCACCCAGGCAGACATGTCGTTGGTCCCAACCGCAACATGATCGATCCAATGAACGGCCCAGCGGGGATTTCCTTCTGCCATAGTTTTTCTCCTGTCCTTGGGGTCAAGTCTCCAATGCGAACCACCGTTAAGTTCGGTTGCGGCGAACATTACCAAGCAGTGTGCCACCCTGTCAATTGACAATGTGTGAAGGCCTTACACCGTCAGACCTGATTATTGCTCTGCCGGGTGCATGGCAGGCGCAATCGGTGCGAAGGAGCAATCGTTTCCAGGCAGGTAAGTCGCCCGTTTTACTTGACATCGTTTCCTGTGCTCTTTATCATCGTGAAAACACGATTGTTTTCATCTTATTTCTCATGGATTACTTTAATAGTAAGACGGTATCACGCCTGGTGGATGTGACCCTCAGGCAGATCCAGTATTGGGACGAACAGGGGTTCATCCGTCCTACCGTCAGACCGGCTTCCGGCCGGGGTTCGCAAAGGCTCTACTCCTTTTCCGATCTGGTCAAGCTCAAAGTGGTCAAAAATCTTTCAGATCATGGACTTAGCCTGCAGGGTATCCGCTCCTGTTTGACCCACCTGAAGGATTATTCGCGTCCAGAAGAGAAAGTCACCGATTCGCTAAAGTTTCTCACCGATGGGAAGAAGCTGTTTGTCCTAACGGATGACAGCAAAACGATCCTGGGCGCCCTGGATCGGGAATTCGTTTTCTCGCTGGCCATCGGCAATCTTGTGCGGCAGCTGGATGGCGAGGTTCAACGTCTTAGATTGAGCAAAGCATCCGACGGTCATTCCGTATTACGTGCTTCCAAACGGATGGAGTTGTCGAAACGCAAAGGCTAGCTCGATGGACCAGGTGAAAGTCAGCCCCATGATACGGCAGTACCTGGAGATCAAGGAGAAACACCAGGATGCGATCCTGTTTTTCCGTCTCGGCGACTTCTACGAAATGTTTTTTGAAGATGCGGAGAAGGCATCGAAGTTGTTGGACATCGCCCTCACCTCGCGAAACAAGAACGAAGAATCCTCGGTTCCTCTCTGCGGGGTCCCTTATCACTCGGCGACACCCTACATCGGCAAACTGCTGGGTGCTGGCTACAAGGTGGCGGTGTGCGAACAGGTGGAAGACCCCAAGACCGCCAAAGGGGTGGTTCAGAGGGAAGTGGTCAGGGTCATTACCCCGGGAACCGTGACCGATGGGGACTCTCTGGACGGTGGAGACAACAGCTTTCTTTTGGCCCTAAGCAAAGGACGCCATGAGTTTGGCCTCGCTTTTACGGATGTGACCACGGGGGAGTTCCGTTTTACGCAGGTCGCTGACTATGTCTCGCTGCTCGATGAAGTGACGCGAGTTCAGCCGCGCGAAATTGTTCTGAACGAAGAAGATACGGATTTATTCGAGAGGCTCCGAAAGGATCTCGGAGACGTCCATCTCAGTCCTGTTCCCGATGACATGTTTTCCCAGGGAGCGAAGGAGCGTCTGGAGCATCATGCGGTCTGGCGTCATGAAGCAAACGGAGAGTGGGACCTGGGGCTCCATGCGGCGGGCGCCATTGTCTCGTTTCTGGAGCAAAACCTGTCTGAAGCCTTGAAAGGACTCGGCAAATTAGAAGCCTATCGTGCCTCACATTTCATGATGCTGGACGAGAGCAGCCGCCACAACCTCGAACTCCTGTCGGATTACCAGGGGCAGAGAAGGGGATCCCTTCTCGGGGTTCTGGACCACACCCTGACTCCCATGGGGGCGCGGCATCTCCGGCAGTGGATCCTTTATCCTCTTCTGGACGAATTGGCTATTCGTCGCCGCCAGGACGGCGTCGAGGAGTTGCTGGAGGACTACAGCGGCCGCCAGGAACTGAGGGGATGTCTCAAGGGCATGCAGGATCTGGAACGACTGGCCGGCAGAGTTGTGGCGGGCAGCGCAAATCCACGAGATCTCGTGGCCGTCAAGGAAACGCTCCTTGCCCTTGCGCCACTTCGGCAAGGACTAAAGAATAATCATTCGGAGATTTTTAAACAGCTCGGAGCCAATGTTTGGGAACTGCCGGAAGTGGTGAGGCTTGTGCAGGAGGCCGTCGTCGATGATCCCCGTCCCTATGTGAAGGACGGGGGAGTCATTCGGCCCGGATTCAACGCCGAGCTGGATGAGCTTCGCGGCGTTCGAGGTGACGCCAAAGACTGGATCGCCCTGCTGCAAGATCAAGAGCGCAAGCGTACGGGTATCAACACCCTGAAAGTGGGTTACAACAAGGTCTTCGGTTATTACATCGAGGTTACCAATGCCAACCTTAAATCCGTTCCTTCTGATTATCTGCGAAAGCAGACGCTGACCAACGGTGAGCGGTTCATCACGCCGGAACTCAAGGAATACGAGGCCAAGGTGCTGGGTTCCGAGGAGGAGATTCAAAAGCTCGAGTCCTCGCTCTTCAACAAAGTACGGGAAGAAATTGCTTCCTACTATGATAAAATGAAGATTACGAGCCTTGCCCTGGCGGATCTCGATGTTCTGATTTCGTTGGCGGAAGCGGCGCATTCTTGCCACTTTGTCCGTCCCACGGTGGATTCGGGATTGATCGTTTCCGTCCGCGAGGGACGTCACCCTGTGGTGGAAGCGGTGCAGGGGCGTGGGGCCTTTGTTCCCAACGACTGTCTATTGGACTCGGAATCTCAACAGATTCTGATTCTGACGGGCCCAAACATGGTGGGAAAATCCACTTACATGCGCCAGGTCGCGTTAATCGTTATTCTGGCTCAGATGGGAAGCTTTGTGCCCGCCTCGGAGGCCAGAGTTGGTTTGGTGGATCGGCTCTTTACCCGGATCGGTGCGGCGGATGCTTTGGCCCGTGGAGAATCGACTTTCATGGTGGAGATGAGAGAGACCGCGCGGATCCTCCAACAGGCTACCCCCAGGAGCCTGATCCTGTTGGATGAGGTGGGACGCGGAACCAGCACCTTTGACGGTATTTCCATCGCCTGGTCCGTTGCCGAGTATCTTCATGCGTTGGATCTTCGACCCCGTACCTTGTTTGCCACCCACTATCACGAGCTCACTGACTTGGCGTTGACGCAAAACCGGGTCAAGAACTTTAGTTTTGCCGTGAAGGAGTGGAAGGGAGACGTGATTTTTCTGAGGAGCCTCGTGGAGGGCGCCTCGAGCCACAGTTACGGTATCCATGTTGCCAAGCTTGCCGGTCTTCCCCCGTCCGTGGTCCAGCGGGCCAAAGGCATTCTCAAAAACCTTGAAGGAGAGGAACTAAACGCGGGTGGCAGACCGAAACTGGCGGGAAAGACCGGTGAAGAAGATCCGGCACAGATGGTGCTCTTTGCGCCGTCGGATTTGAAACTGCACGAGGAGCTGAAACGTATCGACGTGTCCACCCTCACGCCCATTGAAGCCCTGAACCTTCTCAATCGGTTGGTTGAAGAGGCGAAAAAGGAATCCCCTTAGCACCATGAACTTGCTCTGGATTAAAAAGTTACTGATTGTTGTTTCCCTCGTGATCCTGGGATTGTTCCACGTCTCGGGTGTGATCTGGTCGCAGAATCGTGCCGGGAAATCCTTGACGTCCCTGGTCCGTGGAATCAGGTACGTATCCTCGGAAACCTATACCCGGGTCATCATGGATCTGTCCTGGCGAGCCAGATACGAGACTCACATCCTTAAAGGCAACCCTTCGAAGAGATTACCTCCACGAATCTACGTAGACCTTTTGGGTGCACGCCTCGCCACAAATTTAAAGAAGAAGATCGTGGTTCAGGACCGATTGTTGCAGCAGGTTCGCCTCGGGCAGTTTAAGCCCGATGTGGTGCGCATGGTTCTGGACATGAAGAGTTTGCGGGATCATCGGGTATTTCTGCTGCCGAGTCCGTATCGACTGGTCATGGATGTCCATGGGAAGTCCAATGGGAAAACTGCGAAGGTGGCAAAGCGTCGCGGCAAGCACTCATTGGGAGCGCAGAAAAACGGTCGAAACGGAAACAAGAGAACCGGCCGGATCCGGAAAATCGTGTTGGATCCGGGCCATGGAGGGAAAGACCCTGGGGCCGTTGGGTTCAATGGCATTGCGGAGAAAGACATTGTGCTGGTCCTCGCTAAAAAGTTGGCCAGGAAGCTTAGAAGGGAGATGAACGTAGAGGTGCTGCTCACCCGAACCCGAGACGTTTTCGTGCCCCTGGAGGAGCGAACCGCCTTCGCCAATGCGCATAACGCGGATCTTTTTATCTCCCTCCATGTCAACGCAAGCCGCAACCGACGTTTACGCGGCATCGAAAGCTACTATCTCGACAACGCCACGGATGAAGCCTCCATTCGATTGGCGGCACGGGAAAATGGAACCTCGAGACGAAATATCTCCGACCTTCAGTTTATTCTCAGCGATCTGACGCAAAATTCGAAACTGGAGGACTCCATCGGCCTGGCCCACCATATGCAATCCTCGCTGGTATCCCACATGGGAAGAAAATATCGACGAGTGAAAGATCTGGGGGTGAAGAAGGGGATGTTTTATGTGCTGGTGGGGGCGCGCATGCCGAGCGTCCTGTTGGAGTTGTTTTTTGTGACCAATCGATACGATGGCCGTGCATTGGCCAGGAAGCCCTTTCAGACGGATATCGTTGAGGCCCTCTATCGAGGTATCAAAAAGTACGACGCCAGCTCAACGGGTAGAAATCTTTAGCCTTCAAGGCTCGAGCCGATTAACATGGATCTGATGAACTGGAAAAATCTTTTGCAACCCACCGACTCCGATCCCACGGGAGCGGCCCGCACCTACATTCGCAAAGGCAGGGAGATCCTCCAGGAGGCGCATCGAGCGGGAGCCGGCGGTACGGAGATTGTCACCGCGTATACGGGAATGATGGATCACCTGATTAGCACGCTGTTCGAGAGCGCCAGCCGGGATTACTCGAACCGTTATCCCAGCATGAACACCCGCTGCGGACTCATCGCTTTGGGCGGGTACGGCCGGGAAGAGCTCAACCCTCAGTCGGATATTGATCTGCTGTTTGTGCATGTCTGGAAAGTGACGCCCTTCGTGGAGAACGTGGCGGAGAAAATCCTTTATGCCTTGTGGGATTCAGGCCTGCAGGTGGGACACGCCATCCGGAGCATCTCCGAATCCGTCCGTTTGGGCAACAAGGAAACCCATGTCAAGACGGCGATGATCGATGCGCGTTTCCTGAGCGGAGACCTCCAGCTGTATAAGGACCTGAAGAGGGCTCTCCAGGGACAGTTCTCCGGAATCTCCGGGGATCGTTTTATTCGAAGAAAAATCGAAGAGCACCATCAGCGCCACGAACGCTACGGGGGATCCGTTTACCTATCGGAGCCCGAGATCAAAGAAGGTGAGGGTGGGTTACGCGATATCCATACGGCCCTTTGGGTGGCAAAGACCCGATGGGACATTAGCCATATTGACGAACTTGAAAACCTAGGAGTCCTGAGCACCTTCGACCTGAACCAGTTGAAAGAAGCGCGGGACTTCCTATGGCGGGTGAGGAACGAACTCCACTTCTTCTCGGGATCTCACCAGGATCAGTTGAACTTTGAGCTGCAGGAAACCATTGCCATCAATCTCGGTTATACGAATGTTCCGAACATCAAAGGCGTCGAGAGGTTCATGCGCGCTTACTACCTCCATGCCGCACAGATCAGCCGTGTCACGAGTCTCATTCTCCACCGTGCCACAGAAGGTTCCGATTCCAGCTTCCGGAAACCGCAATCGCCTGGAAGAGAGATCCGACAGGGGGTCTATCTCTCCAGAGGGTTGCTCTCCATACGGCAACCGGAGATTCTAGATGATGATCCAGATCTTCTTATGACCTTTTTTGAGGACGCGCAGCGATGTCGCGCCGAAATCAACCAGGAGACCCGGGAGTTGTTGCGCGGGCGTGCCGAACTCATCGATGAGAAGTTTCGACATTCCGCGAGTATCAATGCCACCTTCCTGAGAATTCTAGGGGGCCCGGAAAGGGTCTACGAGACCCTGGTGGAGATGCACCGTTGCGGGGTGCTGGACGAGTACATCCCGGAGTTCGGTCGGGTCCTGTGCATGGCCCAACACGATCTCTATCACATCTACACCGTTGATCAGCACTCCCTGAAAGCCGTCAAAGAGTTTGAGCTGCTACGGTCGGGGGCGATGCGGGACAGCTACCCGTTGCTGACCCAATTGGCCCGGGAACTGGACCGGGTGGAGGTGCTGATGCTGGGGATTCTGTTTCACGATATCGGTAAGGGGCATGGAGGCAACCATTCCGAGATCGGAAGCCATGCAGCGACGAAGATCGCTCGCCGGCTTGGCCTCAATGTGGATGAGAGAGTGCAACTCACCTTTCTCGTGCTCGAACACCTGAACCTTTCGAATATGGCCTTCCGCCGGGACATAGACGATATCGAGCAGGTCATTGACTTCGCCCAAAGTATGGGGAGCGTGAGCAACCTGAAGATGCTCTATCTCTTGACCTACGCAGACATTAACGCCGTCGCGCCGGGGGTCTGGAACAACTGGAAGGCATCGCTCCTGGAAGACCTCTTCGCGCGTTCCCTCAGAGTTTTGGAAGATCTGGAAAAAGGAGCCTTTCGCAGGCCGGATAGTCAATCGAGAATTCGCCGGATCCAAACACGGCTCAGGAGCGAGCTCTCCAAGCGGTTCCCGGAGGAGCGAATCCAGAATTTCTTCCACAACATGCCGGAACGGTATTTTCTCACCACCCCCGAAACGGAGATGCCCGTTCACTTCGAGCTCATGGAAAGTTTTACGGATCAATTGTTTCTTACCAGCGTGAGGCATTTTCCCGAACGGGAATACTCCGAAATGGCGATCTGCGCCCAGGATCACTCCGGGCTCTTCGCCCAGATCACCGGTATCTTTGCTTCCATGGGATTCGATATCCTGAGTGCGAGAATCAACACCCGAAAGGACGGATTAATCCTGGATGTGTTTCGCATTTCCCACCTGGGCAGGCCTGAAGTGGTCATGGAAGAGAGTAAATGGACGCGAGTGGAGAACACCCTGAGGGGAGTCCTGACCGGCACCGTGGACATCGCCCGTCTGGTGGAGGAATCCGGGAGTCCTTTGCTGTTTAAGAGGAGACCCGCACCCAAGGTGCCCACGGATATACTGTTTGATCCCAGCGGGTCCGATGACTTCACGATTATCGAGGTCTATACCCAGGACCGCACCGGCGTTCTGTTTGCCATTACCTTCGCCCTGCATCTGTTAGGGATCTGGATCCACCTGGCCAAGATCTCCACCAACGTCGATCAGGTGGCGGACGTTTTCTATGTCACCGATGGGAACCGGAGAAAAATCGAGGACCCGGAGCAGCTGGAGACCATCCGGCGAAAGCTGCTGGAAAGTTTGAGTGCCAACAGTGCCAGAGTCGCTTAGCCTTGCCATCGACTCCTTCCTCAATATGCTCGCGGTGGAGAAGGGGCTCGCCAAAAACACGCTGGAGGCCTATAGCCGCGACCTCAACCGCTGCGCCAACTTCTTGCAGGCCAACGGAGTGGTTTCCTGGCCGGAGGGACAGGGTCCCCATCTCACGTCATACCTTGCGACCCTGCGCCAGGCGAACCTGAGCGTTCGTTCCATTACCCGAAACCTCGTTGCCCTGCGCCAACTTTACGGATTCCTGGAAAAGGAAGGCCTCATCAAGGACAATCCTGTCCCACGTCTGATTTTACCCGCGGAGCCGAAAAAACTCCCCGGTACTCTAAAGCAGGAGGATGTCGAGCGCCTGCTAAAGCAGCCGGATCCTTCCACTCCTCTGGGCATGAGGGATAGCGCCATGCTTGAGTTCCTGTATGCAACGGGGCTCCGGGTCTCGGAGCTGGTTTCTCTGCGCCTGGAGCAGATCAATTTCGAGGGTGACTACCTCACCGTACGTGGCAAGGGAGGAAAGGTGCGGGTGCTGCCCTTCGGTCGCTGGGCCGATGAAAAACTGCGAACCTATCTGAGGGAGGTGCGACCGAAGCTGCTCCAGAACGGAAACAGTTCCACCATGTTTTTGACCCGTTCTGGAAAGGGATTGACCCGCCAGGGATTTTGGAAGTTGATTCGTCGTTATGCGCTGGCGGCGGGTATTGATGCGAGGGTGACCCCGCATACGTTGCGTCATTCCTTTGCCACCCATCTCCTCGAAGGTGGGGCACACCTCCGGGCGGTTCAATCCATGCTAGGGCATTCCGACATTTCGACCACCCAGATCTATACCCATATCAACCGCTCGCACCTCAAACAGGTGCACCGTCGTTTCCACCCCCGGGAGCGTAGCGGTGGCCATAGTGACTGAGCGAAAACACCCTGATTCTCTAGTCTTTCCTTGAGTTTTCCCATGAAGTGCCCTATTAATTAATGATGGTTGCCGAGTATGTGCAGCAGATATGCATATGGGCGGTCCCCGTTCTCGTCGCCATAGTGTTTCATGAGGTCGCCCACGGTTGGGTGGCCTACCGGTTGGGAGACCCTACGGCTGCCCGGATGGGTCGCCTGACCCTGAACCCCATATCCCATATTGATCTATTCGGTACGATAATTTTTCCTTTGCTGCTGATTCTGGCCCGCGCGCCGTTTCTGTTTGGTTACGCCAAGCCGGTTCCGGTTAATTTTTACAACCTGCGCAATCCGAAGAAGGATATGGTGTGGGTTGCCCTGGCAGGTCCCGCAACGAACTTGATCCTGGCATTTCTCAGCTATGTGATGCTCAAGATTCTATTCTCGCTGGATTTCCCCAGGGATGGATCGTTCGCTTCGTCCATTGTCGTGCCGGTGATTTACATGCTTCAAGCCAGCGCCAGCATCAATATCGTGCTCGCGGTTTTCAATATTTTTCCTATCCCTCCGCTGGATGGGGGAAGGGTGCTTGTGGGTCTGCTCCCGGAACCGCAGTCGTCCGCCGTAGCCCGCATCGAGCCCTATGGCTTCCTAATCATTCTCGTGCTGCTGATGAGTCACCTGTTGGACAGAGTTTTATTCCCCCTGGTCAGCATGGTGAATTTATTTTTCAGGTTGATGGTTGGACTGGCATAGGTTGAAAATTCAATGACGACCATCGTTAGCGGTACCCGGCCCACGGGCCCCCTTCATCTGGGTCATCTCCACGGCGCTCTGATGAATTGGCTCCAGTTGCAGGAAAAGTTCAGCTGTTACTTTTTCGTTGCGGATTGGCACGCCCTGACGACGGATTACAGCTCACCTCAGGGGATCAAGGCCAACACCGTGGAGATGGTTTTGGACTGGCTGTCAGTAGGCCTGGATCCCAAGCGCTCGGTGCTGTTTCGTCAGTCGGATATCAAGGAGCACAGCGAGCTCCATCTTTTGCTGTCTATGATCACTCCGGTCCCGTGGCTCGAACGAAACCCGACCTATAAGGAACAGATAAAAGAAATGGAAGGCCGGGACCTGTCCACCTACGGGTTCCTCGGGTATCCCGTTCTTCAGGCAGCGGATATCATCATGTACAAGGCCAACAAGGTTCCCGTCGGCGTCGACCAGGCGCCCCATGTGGAGCTGACTCGCGAGATTGTCCGCCGGTTCAACCAGACCTACGGTCCGGTTTTCCCGGAGCCCGAGGTGCTGCTAACCGAGGCTCAAAGGGTCCCTGGGCTCGACGGACGCAAGATGAGCAAAAGTTATAACAACGCCGTTTTCTTGTCGGATTCGCCCAAGGACATCGATAAAAAGCTGAGTCGCATGATCACGGATCCCGCGCGGCAGAGGAGAAATGACCCCGGGGACCCTCAAAAGTGTCCTGCCTTCGAGCTGCATAAAATTTACTGCACCGCGGAGGAACAAGCGGAGGTCTCTCAGGGTTGTCGCACGGCAAAGATCGGCTGCCTGGACTGTAAAAAGGTCATGATCAAACATGTCCTTTCGCAGTTGGAGCCCATTCAGGAAAAGAGGGCCCAATTGGCCAGCGAGCCTGGGCATGTGGACGACGTCCTGAACGAAGGAAATAAAACCGCCCAAAATGTCGCTGCAAAAACCATGAAAGAAGTTCGCGAAGCGCTTTCACTTTAACCCTTGGACCTCAAAGAGGGGAGACGATACACCATGGCCATGACCGTTCAATTAGAGGCTTATGAGGGGCCACTGGATCTCCTGCTACACCTGATTAAGAAAAACGAGGTCAGCATCACCGATATCCCGATAGCCCTCATCACCCAGCAGTACCTCGAAACCCTCGAAGTGATGCGAAGCCTGAACCTGGATATCGCGGGAGAATTCCTGATAATGGCTTCCACCCTGATCCACATCAAATCCCGGTTGCTCCTCCCAGTGGTGGAAGGGGAGGAGGACGAAGACGACGGTCGGGATCCGCGGGCAGAGCTGGTGCGACGGTTGTTGGAGTACCAGCGGTACAAGGAGGCATCGGAGGAACTGGCCAGTCGAGAGGTGTTAAACCGCGATGTTTTCACCCGGGCGCCCGAGTTTTCGCCGGACGTCGAGCCGGAAACTTTGGTCAAGGTTTCCCTGTTCGATTTGATTGGCGCGTTTCGCCGAGTGCTGGAGCGGCTACCGGAGGACACCGTCCATCAGGTCACCGTCGAAGAGATTTCCGTGCGAGAAAAGATGAGCTTTATTCTCGACACCCTGCGCCGCAACACCAAAGTGCTCTTTCATGCTCTGTTCGAAGACGCGACTTCCAGAATGCAGGTGGTGGCGACTTTCCTGGCGCTCCTTGAGCTCATCAAGATGCGGGCCGTGATGGTCTCCCAGGAAGAACGTTTGGGCCCTATCGTCGTGGAAGAGGCGGCATCCGGCGAGGAAGCGCAAGAAAAGATGATCGGCGAGGAAACGGAAGGGGAAAATGGCCATGGAACGTGAAAAATTGCGGTCGATAATTGAGAGTCTCCTGTTTGTATCCGACGCCACCTTGAACGTGGACAAGCTGAGTTCCGTGATCGAAGGCGTTGAAAAGAAGGAGATCCAATCCGCCCTTCGGGATCTCCAGTCCGAGTACGAGAACCAGGAAAGGGGTATTCGGTTGACTGAGGTGGCCGGTGGTTATCAACTCAGGACTCCCAAGGAGAATTCGGATTGGATCCGCTCCCTGCTTCGGTCCAAGGCCGCGCGAATGAGCAAACCCACCCTGGAAACCCTGGCCATCGTAGCTTACAAGCAGCCCATTACCCGCGGTGAGATTGAGCATATTCGCGGGGTCAACGTCGATGGGATCATGGCAACCCTGTTGGAAAGGCAATGGGTCAGAATCGTGGGGCGTAAAGACATCCCGGGAAAGCCATTTCTCTACGGGACAACGCGCGAGTTTTTGGAACTGTTCAATCTCAAGGACCTGACGGGATTGCCCACGTTAAAGGAAATGGAAGAAATCGCCCTGCCTGAGACCACCGAGCAAGAGATGCTTCCCCTTGAAGAGCCCATGGGCGAGCGAGTCGAGGAGCCCAACGTCGAGGACAACGAGCCTACCACGCAGTAGTTTCTTTCGTTGGCGTTTTCACGTCTCCTGAGTGGGAGGTCCGTGTCCGATTGCCGCCATGTTCCGTTCTTATGGAACGTTTACAGAAAATTATCGCCCGGGCGGGCCTCGCATCCAGACGCGAAGCCGAGACGTGGATTCTCGAGGGACGGGTCACTCTTAACGGAAGGGTGGTTCGCAAACTCGGCACCACCGCCGATCCTGATAAAGATAAATTAAAAGTCGACGGCCGGATCGTTCTCCTTCCACAGAAACACCACTACTACGCGTTTCACAAGCCCTTGAGGATGGTGACCTCCATGGGCGATCCCAAGGGCCGCGCCAACGTGGGAGACTGGCTCAAGACGTTGGGCAGGGAGCAGCCCGTCTATCCTGTTGGCCGGTTGGACTACAACTCATCCGGCTTGCTCCTGCTGACCAATCATGGGGAGTTGGCCTTCCGTCTCAGCCATCCGCGGTACGAGGTCAAAAAGGTTTACGAGGTCAAGATCAACGGTATTCCGAATGATCGGGATCTCAAAAAACTACGCGGCGGTATCTCCCTATCCGACGGCCTGACGTCACCTGCTAGAGTGCGAATCTTGAAGCCGTTGAAAAACAAGTGCTGGTTGGAGATAGAGATCCATGAGGGCCGATATCGAGAGGTGCGTAGAATGTTTGAGGCTCTGGGTTACACGGTGGAAAAGTTGGTGCGCACCCGATTTGGTCCCGTCCGTCTCGGATCGCTTCCCGTGGGTGAGTGCCATCCCCTCACGGTGCAGCAAGTGGAGTCGTTGCGAAAGGCCGTGGGCCTCTCCTCCAAGGACGGCTCTCGCTCGTGAGCTCGATGCCCAAGCGTTCCTGCTCTAGCCCTCTTCCTCGCTTCTCGGCTTTTTCTTTCCCTGGGCCCAGGACCAAAGGTGTACGGGGATGCTCACGTCGAGGATCAGTGGAAGCCAGGCAAAGACTGTGGTGTCAGGAACGGGACAGACCACCAGGGCGAGACAGCCGGAAAGACCGGGAATCACCGGGAGCGAGGACGTTCCGCGGAGAGTCTGTTTCGCCGCAGCGTCGGTGAACCAAACCGCGTTCAGCACAATCCCAACCACAGCCGGCACCGCCAGGATGAAAAAGATAATCCAGCGGATAAAGTCGCTCATTTCAACTAATATGCTCATTAGAACTTCCCCAATATAAATTTATCGTTAATAACTCATTTGTTGGTCCTGCCCTGCTGTTTCCCGATAAAATCCCAAATGATCAAATGTCAAAACGTTTAGATGATTTTGTTACGTGTTCCAGTCATTAAAACTTGGCGTTCTTTGCGCCCTAGCGCGAGTCAATGCATTTTACGCTAGGGAAAAGATTCAAATATACTTCCACTCGCTGAAGACCACCGCCTGACCGCGATAGTCTCCTGCAGCGTTGATAAGATTCCAAACCGTTGCTTTTTCGATCATGAACCTTTTCCCTTTTGTGGATATGCGCACCCCCCGGTAGTCGTCAATAAATCCATCGGTGTTCACTTTTTCCAGCAGTCGCTTCCGTTCCTCCCGGATAACGGCTTCCGCGGTTAGCCGTGACGGCATTCGGGTAAACTCCTCCCAGGACGTTTCCCAGAGGTCCAGGGCGGTCTGATTGCCGTAGTTCAAGACGGGGTCTTCGCATGTATCGTGGGACGCCACGGCAAACGGAGCGTAGAATAGATCATGCGCTTGCTGTTCCAAGGAAAAATCTTTCTCTAGGATCTCGCGACCGGTCCAGTGCTTGAAACTGCTTAACAGCAATTCCACATGGTCCTTTAAGAAGCCGTTGCTAGTGTCCGGTGTGGGAAATCCCATCGCCCAATCAGCCAACCATGTTGAAAAATAGTTGGCGGGTCTTGAACCGCCGGTCGATCCTGGCGCTACCCATGGCCACCATGACGTAGAGAACGTTCAGAGCCTCCAGGGAAGAACCCACCATTTTGGGGTTGCGCGATCGCTTGTAAAGGGACTGTGCCGTCACCCCCTGCTGTCCCTTGGTCAAGCGCGCGACGTATTTGACAGCATCCGAGTCGACGGCGTTGAAATAGCCCGCCTTGGGCTTGGAGCGGGAAAAGGAAAACACGAGGAATACCTTGGGACCTTCGAAAACATAGTAGGCCTGTTTCTGCCCTTGAACCTTTCCCCTGAAAGATAGACCGGAACTGAGGCTTTTTATATTCATAGGACCTCCTCCATAGATAGAGTTTCGGATCTTGAAGTTTCCTATCGACTCTTTTCGAGATAACTGCGCCAGGGGGCCCAGTAGTAGGACTCCCATCCTTTGGTCACACCGTCGTAATCCTGGTCCGGCACGTCCAGATGCACCAGATCAATCCGGCCTTTGGCGCCATCCGGGGTGAAGCTGAGGATCAGGGTCGAGTCGGGATCCTCGGGCTTGAAGGCGATGGATCTCCAGAACTGTACAATGAGACTTGGTCGGACCACCGAAACCATGGCTCCGGAGAGTTTCCCCTCAAAGGCGCGAAACTTGGCACCTGCCTCCGCACCGATTTCTACGGGTGCCCCGGTGATCGCGGCGTGGATTTTGGGGTCTAGGTAAGATTGGAACAGCTGTTCGGCTGGAGCCGGAAGGACCACACTCTGACGGATAATGTTTCGCATCGTTGGTCTCCCGATTTGGCCCTCATCGCGGGCACAAGTCGGCTTTGAAGCTACATTAGAATCAGCTTTGAAGGTGATTAGATTATATCACTTTTCCGGTTCGGGGGCATCCTCGAATCAGAACCAACCGCCGGTCCGGATGGCAACCCCGGTGAGGAGAAAGAGCAAGGAGAGGATGGTAATGGCAACCACATGAACGGCGAGGACACCGAGATTCTGCGGTGAGAGATTGGGGTGGATCCGGAGACGCGCGTGGGCCGCCAGGAGAATCGTGGCTCCGAGGAGGATAAACTTGATCAAGATGTCTCTGGACAGCTCCGTTTGAAAGCTAAACCAGGCGGAAACGTCTGGCAGCCAGTGGTAGGCCAGGTATAGTCCTGTGAGGACCTGGAGGATCAATGCTCCAACTCCCAGGGGCTCGTAGCCTTCTTCGAATTCGCGGATGCGGTTTGGATTACGATTCCGCAGGGCCCGTGGCAATACGGTGACGCAGAGGACGATGTGGCCGCCGATCCAGATGGCCGCGCCAATCAAGTGGAGCACAATGGCGAGTCGATACATGCTTCGCTAAGCCCCTTAACCAGGTTAGGCTTGATGCCCTAGGGCTTGATGTCCTGGAGAAACCAATCCGTTGGAACTTCTTTTCCGAGCCCCAATTGCTGCGCTCGGCGGTAGACGGAAAAACCCACCGCCGCAAATTGCACCCCTGTTCCAATGTTGTTGAGGAAAAAGGTGATCTGCTTGTCGTTCTCACGCGTTGGTGACCGGCCGCTTACCACGTCCGAGATCTCCGGGAACAGACTCCAATCCCGGGGCTTTTCCCGGCGGACGCCCGGTAGGTCCACTTCCTGATGGGGTGGCAGGTAGTGCAGCGAGCCCCCAAAACGCGTGTGGATCGCTACCACGTCACTCCTGGAAAAGACGGTCTCGTCAATCTCAAACTCCCTGATGGCATTGTAGTGCATGCCCGGTTCCAGGAGGGTCCCCGTAATAATGGGGCGTGAAGCGTTCGTAGCGGTACAGACCAGATCGCATTGCGCTACCGTCTCCGCCACGGAAGAGGTGGGCTTAACTTCGATACCGCTCTCCCGTTCCATTTCTTTTGCAAACTCTTCCCGGTGGGCCGGCGTGGGACTAAAAACCTTTACTTTTTTAATGGGACGTATCTTCGTGAGGGCTCGAAAATGGGCGTGGGCCTGGTCTCCGGTGCCAATAAGACCCAGGGTGGCACAATCTTTTCGAGCAAGGAACTTGACACCAAGGGCACTCGTCACTGCGACTCGGGCCTGCTGTATGAGTCCGTCAGGCATGATGGCGAGGGGTTCTCCCGTCTCGGTGCTGAAGAGTTGGACCATACCGACGAATTGGCCTTTGCCGGCCAAGGGGAGCTTGTTCAGGCGGAGGGTGCCACTTACTTCTTCTTCCTTGACAATGTCGGATGTGATGCGAAGCGCCATGACTCGGAGCTTACCGATGCCGCCTTCCACCGACTTGAAACTGTACGTGCTTCTCGGCAGCGAGTGGGGGAGGTAAGACTGTGACGTGGGACGGTTGACGGCATTGTTTGCCGCCAGCTCGCGGTAGCCATCCTCGCAGGCCCCGAGGCATTCGTCCGGATCGAGGGCTTTCTGGACGTCGTCGTTATTGAGAATGAGAGTCATGGGAGAATTCTAGTCCATTCAAAAACCGATTCCTATACCTGGATGAAATGCGGAATAGGCATTTTCAGCGCGGCTTCCTATGAGCGAAACTTCATCGGAACAAATCGGATTCCATGCGTGTTTTGTTCAGGGCCCTCCGCATGAAATCCAAGACGCTCGTAAGCGGTTACCGAGTTGGGGGAAGAATGGACCGTAATCTCGCCAGCCTCTCGCCCGTTGCGGCGACACCACTCTTGAGCTTGTTGAAACAGTTGCCGTCCTATGCCTTTGCGTTGCATTGTCCCGTCAACAAACAGGAGTGAGACGTGGATGAGGTTTCGCAGTTCGATCAGGCCCACGATGCGACCATCCGTTTCCGCTACCCAGGCCACGTGGCCGCTTCTAAGTCGTGCAGCCATGAGCTTCGGGTCAGCGTACTGGTGAAACTGATTAACACCTTCCTGGGAATAATACGGGGAGACAAACTCGTCGAATACCTCATGAATAAATTGGCAGGCGAGATTTGATTCCCCTGGATTCATCCTACGTAAAAGAACGGAGCTTTCAGCCATAGTCTTATTAAGCTAAAAAATGATGGGAAAAGGATTGAGTGTAGCTCGCGCTAGGCTAAATTTTGCTGCCGTCAAGCCACTTGTAAATCGAGGGTGGGGTGTACTGCTCGAAACGATCGAGCAACGCCCCGGGTTCTTCCTCCACCACGAGCATCGTGCGGTTGACAGGCTTCACAAACTCTTCCGTAACAGCGTGGTCAATAAACGCCAGGATGTGTTTGTAGTAGTCGCACACGTTAAGCAGCCCGCACGGTTTAACGTGCATGCCGAGTTGAGCCCAGGTGTACACTTCAAAAAACTCTTCCATGGTTCCCAGCCCACCCGGGAGTCCAACAAATCCATCGGCTAGTTTAGCCATTACGCTCTTGCGTTCATGCATTGAGCCCACCACGTGCAATTCCGACAACCCCGGATGGGCGACTTCCTTCGATACGAGACCATCGGGGATCACGCCAATCACGTGTCCACGGGCCTCCAGGACGGTGTCTGCAATCACGCCCATCAGACCAATATTGCCTCCGCCATAGACCAGCTCGTAGTCACGTTCGACCAGAGCACGCCCGAGCGCACGTGCCGCATCGAGATATTCAGAGCGTAATCCACGACTCGAACCCGTAAAAACGCAGATTCTTTTCAAATCAGTCATAGCTTCTGATGTATCTTTAACTTGTCTCAAGCTCAAGCTGAGCAGCCGAGTCCCGCCCATTAAGCGCCGGGACGAAGGTCCGCCTCAGGCCTGTGGTTAGAGGGCGACGATTCATTAGTTAATCTCAACTCCCAAAGCCATCAGAACTAGAGCCGTCAAACCGATCACCCCCAGCCAAACCCATTCTTTCAAGTTGAAATTCCTAAATGGGAATGCGAAGAGCTTAAAACCCGACCAGACTGGTTTTCCGACGCGCCGATAATGAAGAGCAATGAGTATGTTGCCTCCGATAAGCCAGGTCGCAGCTCCTAAGGCAACTAGAAACAATGTAACCAGAGAGCTCCCCTCCAATATCTTTCGGAACATCTCTGCGAAATTGATTTCTGTCATACTCGCCGCAAACATCGGCGCATCAAGTAATATACTGACCTGTATGTCTCCGGCCTATGTCGGCATATCACAATTTGCCTGGCCAGTTCATAGATACAATTCTACGGCTATTTCAGATGGATACAATGGGTAAGTTAAAGTGGGGTGTGGGGCAAACACTGACCTGTATGTCAGCTTATCACGCACGACCAACAGACGATATTCAGCTAGGCGGACGATTCCAAACTCTTGAAAATTGGTGGTTTGAAATTGCTGGTTTGCCCAATTCTTGGCCTGGAGGTTATTTCGACAGGAGTTTCTCGAGAAAGCTCAAATTGACCTTTTCGAGGCTGTGGACCACGGAGTCTGCTTCCGATAGCTCGTTTTCTGGGTGGGAGTTGGTTACGGCGAGGCATTTTAGCTTGGCGGCGTGGGCGGCGCGAATGCCTTCTCTGGAGTCCTCGATGGCCAGGCATTCAAAGGGTTCGATCTTGGGATTCTTACCGGACTGGTTCAGTGAAGCCAGCGCCTTATTATATATCTCCGGGTTGGGTTTTCCTTCCTTCACGTCCTCCGCGGACACAATACTGCGAAAGCAATCTTTCAACTGGATTTTTTCCAGTATCAATTCGATCTCGCTTCTCAGTGCGCCAGAGGCAATGGCGAGGGGGATCTTTGCGGAGAGCTCGGGGACAAGTCGCTTCACCCCTGGGAAAACCACCATGCGGCTTTCGATGGACTCGCGGTAATACCTGGCTTTACGAGTGACCAGCTCTTCAAGGGCCGTTTCGCTCAGGATATGCCCGGCATTTTTATAATAGGCAGTGAAGCAGCCGCGGTCGTCGTAACCGAGATAGTAGTCGTAGTAGTCTTTCTCGTTCAGTGACAGGCCTTCGTCGTTCAGAACCCGCTGGAACATTTCGAAGTGAACGGGTTCGTCGTCAATCAGGATGCCGTTGAAATCGAAGATAACAGCCCGTAACATATTCAAAGGGTTAACGGATCTACCAACCCATTGCAATCGGATCATTTAAGGGGGAGGGTCCATGGCGGCTGATCATCATCACCATCATCACGGTCACGATCGTTTCAGCTTCTGTCCGCGCTGCGGCGGAGCGCTCGAGTCCCGGAAGCTCAAGGCGAGCGAACCGGAGCGATTGGTCTGCAAAGAGTGCTCCTTCATTTTTTACCTTGATCCCAAGTTGGTGGCTGGAGCTATCTTCAGCGTCGACAACAAAGTGGCCCTGCTGCGCCGCGGCATCGAACCGGCCATGGGAAAATGGGTGTTTCCCGGCGGCTACGTGGACCGTGGGGAAAGCGTGAAAGACGCGGCGATTCGTGAGACCAAGGAGGAGTCTGGCCTCGATGTGCGGCTTGGACCTCTGGTGGGGGTTTACTCGTACCCAAAAGCGAGGGATGTCATCGTAGTATATTCCGCCGTGGTTGTGGGAGGCGAACTAAAAGCATTGGACGAATCTACCGAAGCTCGGACGTTTGGTGTTTCCCAGCTGCCATGGGACGACCTTGCTTTTCCCAGCACCAGAGACGCCCTCAAAGACTACTTCGATCTATTCTCCGCTACACCTAAACCCTCTAGATAAGTTCACCATCGGTTGAGGACCTGCTCTGGCCATTGCCAACTTCCGTTCCCATCGGGGTTTAACACTCTCTGATCTTGTGCTAGTAACTTTCTGACCGCCGACCGGGCCGTTCGGTCCCGCGTGCGGTTTTTGAATATTAATTCTTAAGGAGATTGCTATGGCGATGCCGGGTGTAGGTGACAAGGCGCCGGAATTTTCTCTTCCGGTCACGAGAGACGACAAAGTAGCATTGAGCGATTTTGCTGGCAGGAAAAACGTGGTGCTGGCATTTTATCCACTGGACTTCACCGGTGGCTGAAGGCAGGAACTGATCAACTTCGAAGCCGACCGAAAGAGCTTCGAGGCCAAAGACGCTCAGGTCCTGAGCGTAAGCGCTGACACGGTTCATTCACACAAGGTTTTTGCCGAGCAAATGGGGGGAATCAATTTTCCCATGTTGTCCGACTTCTATCCCCATGGCGAAGTCACCGAGAGATACGATTGCCTTCGACCCCAGGGATATCCGAAGCGGGCGGTCTTTATCATTGACAAGCAGGGAGTTGTTCGCTTTCAGCAGGTTTACGATAAGGGGATCCCTGAGAACAAGGACCTCCTTGCCGAGTTGGACAAGATCAACAAGGGCTGATCCGGGGCAATTACTTTGCCTTGAAGACAATTCTCTGTTTCAGCCGGTGTTAAATAGCTGTTAGCAGGCTGATCAAAAAGATCTTAGAGGCGAGGCGTGT
>JABAOE010004303.1_pt7 | contig 70150 bp, 60 predicted proteins | sample 7062141 | NCBI WGS metagenome assembly JABAOE01 (sample SAMN14538627, study PRJNA623070) | marine sediment metagenome | biome: marine biome [ENVO:00000428]; feature: marine pelagic biome [ENVO:01000023]; material: deep marine sediment [ENVO:00002113] | place: India: Gulf of Khambhat ... | reverse complement strand
TCTCGAGGAGCTTCCCGCGGGCGCCCGCGTCGGCACCTGCAGCCTGCGTCGTCGCAGCCTGCTGTCGAGTGAGTTTCCGCACCTCGCCATCGTTGATCTTCGGGGCAACGTCAACACGCGTCTGGCGCGGCTCGATGGCGGCGACTTCGACGCCATCGTGCTCGCCACGGCGGGGCTCGAGCGTCTCGGTCTGCACGGGCGCATACGTCAGATCATCCCGACGGAGATTTGCCTGCCCGCGGTCGGGCAGGGCGCCATCGGCATCGAGTGCCGCAGCGACGACGCCGACACCAACGCGGTCCTGCGGGCACTCGACCACGCGCCCACGCATGCCTGCGTGCGCGCGGAGCGGGGAGCCAACGCGCGGTTGCAAGGGGGATGCCACGTCCCGGTGGCGGCCCACGCGGAGATCGAGGGAGAGAGCCTGCGGCTGCGCGGTATGGTTGCCACCCCCGACGGCTCAACGGTGCTGCGGGCACGGGCGCACGGGCCGCTGGCGGAGCCCGAACGCGCCGGCTTCGAGCTTGCCGACGGCCTCCTGGCCCAGGGCGCCCGCGGCATTCTCGACGCCGTTTATGCCGATGCCCGGCCCTGACGCCGCACGAAGCGGGCGCTGCTGGCGAGCGCGTCGCGACCGCTGACGCAATGCCGCCTGCGCTCGCCGGCATCGGCGTGCTCGTGACACGGCCCGCTCACCAGGCAGGGCCGCTCACAACGTTGATCGAGGCGGCCGGAGGGCGCGTGGTAGTGTTTCCGACGCTGGCGATTGCGCCGCCGGCCGACCCCGTCGCGCTCGGCGCGGTCATAGAGAACCTGGCCACCTATGATATCGCCGTGTTCGTCAGCCCGAACGCGGTAACGCATGCGCTGGCCGCCATCGAGCGTGTCCGAGGCGCAGGCGTGCCGAGAAGGCTCCGGGTCGCCGCGGTCGGCGAGGCGACGGCACAGAGGCTGCAGCGCAGCCATATCGACGTCCACATCTCCCCCGTGGGACGTTACGATTCCGAAGCACTGCTCGCCCTTGCGTCCATGCGCGACGTTCGCGGCAAGCGCATCGTCATATTTCGCGGCGATGAGGGCCGGCCGCTCCTCGGCGACACGCTCACCTCCCGGGGTGCCCACGTCGACTACGCGCTCTGCTATCGTCGTGTCGCACCGCGGCGGGATCCTGCTCCCGTTATCGATGCGTTCGCGCAGGGTCTGATCGATGTGGTCACCGTCACCAGCGTCGTCATCGTGCGCAACCTGTTCACGATGCTAGCAGAAGCGGGTCGGGAATATCTCGTCGCCACACCATTCGTCGCGATCAGCGATCGTGTTGCGCTTGCCTGCGAGGAACTGGGCTGCCGCCATCGTCCGCGGGTGGCTCGTGCGGCCACCGATGCGGGCATGCTCGAGGCGCTGATCGCCTGGCGCGGCGAAAGCGCAGTCTAGGCAGTTCGGGGCGGGCGGCGGCCCGTCTCCCGGGCGCGGCCGGCCAGTCTCGCCATCGACTCCGATGCGTGGTACTTTTCCATCCGGCACAATCTGGGTGGAAGAGGTGAAAGTGGCCAGCGAAAAAGACGTTCCTGACGCTCAGCAACAGACCTCCGCCGCAACGACGCCCGGCGCCGACGCCGCGGCGCCGGGAACGGGTCAAGGCGCCGGGGCGGCCGCCGAGGCCAGCGCGGACGCCGGCTCGGTCGCGGCGGACATCGCGCCGAGCCGCCCCGCCGCGACCCCGACGGCGGGCGGGTCCTCCCGGGCGCTTGCGGTGATCGCGCTCCTGGTCAGTGTGACCGCCCTCGGCGGCTTCGGCTTCCTCTGGTATCACCTGGACATGGGGGCGCGGTTGCGGTCCGCATCGTTGCAGGGCGACATCACTTTGGTGCAGCAGCGTCTGCAGGATCTGCGCGAGCACAGCGATCGACTGGTCCAGCAGACACAATCTCAACTCGGCCAGCTGAACACGCAACTGCAGGGCCAGGTCGATCAGCTGGGCACACAGGTGCAGGGTCAGCTGGAGCAGTTCCGCAGCGAGCAGACGGCGCGCAGCGACGCAATCACGGGCTTGCGCACAGAGTTTTCGGCGCTGCGCGAGTCTGTCGGCAAGCTGTACGAGGAGCTCGATCGCAGCCTGGACACCTGGGTCGTGGAAGAGGTGGAGCAGTTGCTTCTGCTGGCCAACCACCGCCTGCAGCTTTCGCGCGACGTGTCGATGGCGGCGCGGGCGCTGCAGATGGCCGATCGTCGTCTCGAGGAGATTGGTGACCCGGCCTATGTGGAGGTGCGTCAGAGAATCGCCAATGAGCAAGCGGCGCTCGCGGCGGTGCCGCGGGTCGACGTCGCCGGCTTCGCGGTGCGCATCGCGGCCCTGGGAAGTCGGGTGGAGCAGTGGCCGCTAAAGGCCCGGGCGAGTTTCCGCGGCGCTGCGGAGGCGCCGGCGGCGTCGCCGGAGAAGCTGCAGCACCAGCTGCTGGAGGCGGGGCGCGAGATGTGGCAGGACGTGAGCAAGCTCGTGCGTATCCAGCAGACGGACGAGACGCGGCAGCCGCTGCTGCCGCCGGAGCAGAGCTACTTCCTGCAGCAGAACGTTCGCCTGCGGCTCGATGCGGCGCAGCTGGCGCTGCTGCAAGGCGACGCCGGGATCTACACCGAGAGCCTCAACACCGCTTTGGCATGGTTGCGCGGCTATTTTGATGGCGAAGACGAAGACGTTGCCGCCGCGGCGCGCGAACTGGAGGCGCTCGCCGCGGAGGACGTGCGTCCCGCGCTGCCCGACATCTCTGGCTCCCTGGCCGCCCTGCGCCGACAGGTGAAGTCGAAGGCACGGACCGAGTCGTGAAATTCCTGATCTACGTCGTTCTCGCCCTGGGCGGTGCGATCGTATTGACCCGGGTGGCGCAGGAAGATCCCGGCTACGTGCTCATCTCGCGCTCGCCGTGGACCGTCGAGATGTCGCTGGTCCTCTTCGCGGTGGTCGTGGTCGTCGCTTTCGCCGCCGCATATTTCGTTTTGCGCAGCCTGGGGGGGGCGAGGCGCGTGCCTGCGGCACTCGGCCGCTGGCGACAGGGCAGAGCGCAGCAGCGCGCGCTGCGCGCGAGCGTTCGCGGCTACCTCAACCTGATAGAGGGCGACTGGACGCGAGCGGAGAAGCACCTGCTGCCAACGGGGCCGGTGTCGTCGGGATCGCCGCCGGTGCTCAACTATCTCGCGGCGGCCTATGCGGCGCAGCAACGCGGCGAACTCGGCAAGCGCGATCGGTACCTGGCGCGCGCCCGGCGCGGTGATCCGGACAGCGGACTCGCCGTGGACCTTACCGAGGCCCGGTTGCTGGTGCAGAGCGGACAGAGCGAGAAGGCCCTGGCGATTCTCAAGCGGCTGCGTGAACACGCGCCCAAGAACATCCCCGCCCTGCGCCTGCTGGCCGAGGTCTATGGGGAACTGGCGGATTTCGAGGGTTTGTTGGCGCTTCTTCCGGCTGCTCGGAAGGCCGGCGCCTACACCATGTCGGAGCTCGACGAACTCGAGCTGCGAGCACACCGCTCTCGCCTGGAGGCGGCGCCGGCAGGCGCCAAGGACGGCGACGCCCTGGAGCGGGTCTGGCAGTCGCTGAAATCGTCGCAGCGGCGCCACCCGAGACTCATCGCCGCCTATGCCGGGCGCCTGCTCGGTGAACAGCGCATGGACGAGTGCGAGACGTTGCTGCGCAGTGCGCTGCGGCGGGAGTGGCATTCGGAGCTCGCCTACCTCTACGGTCTCGTGCGTGCAAGCAACGCCTCAGCGCAGTTCAAGACGGCAGAGTCCTGGGTCGAGGGCCACGGCTCGGACCGCGATCTGTTGCTCACTCTGGGGCGCCTGGCCATCCAGAACCGGCTCTGGGGCAAGGCGCGCAGCTACCTGGAGGCGAGCATCGGCCAAGGCGGGCGCCCCGAAGCCTACCGGGAGCTAGGCCGACTGCTCGAGCAGCTCGGCGAGACCGACCAGGCGCTCGAGTGCTACCGCAACGGCATGGAGCGAGCCGTGCCCACTCCGCTGGTGCTTTCACCCGAAGCCACGGCGCCGCATCACGTGCGCGTCGGCAACTGAACTGACCCAGCCGCACCGAGCTGCTCGGACCGTATCTGCCCAACCCGTCGTTGCGGCTCGGATCGTGCCGTGCGCGCGCGGCGGCCTGAAGACGGATCCGCGTGCATGTGTCGTGGTGACCGGCATGGGCGCCGTCTCTCTGGTCGGTCTGAGCCACCGGCAGCCACTCCATCGCCAGCACCTGGTTTATGCTGAACCTCGGCATGGCCGACGTCGTCATTACCGGCGGTGCCGAAGCGGCGATCAGCGAAGCTCTCCCGGAGCCCTGCATCGCATCGCGGGTGTTGTCCGCACGAAACTCGGAGCCCCGGCGCGCCGGCCGCCCCTTCGACAAGCACAGGGATGGCTTCGTGATGGCTCAGGGCTGCGGCATCCTCGTGCTGGAGGCCCCGGAGACCACGTGCGCGCTCGCCAAGCGCCGATACTGGCCGAGCTGGCCGGCGTCGGCATGTCTTGGGATGCCTATCACCTCACGGCGGGTCACACCGATGGCAGAGGCGCCCGCCAGGCCATCTGCGCGGCGCTCGATTCGGCGGGACTTTCAGCCCGGGACGTGGACTACATCAATATGCACGGCACGGCGACGCCCAGAAACGATTCCGTAGAGACGAGGGTCATAAAAAGCGCGTTTGGCGAGCACGCCCATGCGGTGCCGGTCAGCTCGATCCAGTCGATGATAGGACACAGTATTGACGGCTCTGGCGCGCTCGACGCGGGGTGCAGCGTCAAGGCGCTCAATGAAAACAAGATTCCTGCGACCGTCAACCTGGACGAGCCGGATCCCCTTTGCGACCCGGACTACGTTCCTCACCGTTTTCGCCAAGCGCACCTGGAGGTGGTCCTATCCAGTTCCTATGCCTTCGGCGGCCAGAACTGCGTCCCGGTCCTCGAGCGCTTGCGCCCCGAGCGCAAGACCTGGCAAGCGAGGGCTCACGATGCGGCCGAACGCGGATCGGCGAACTCGAAGGAGTCGTAGTAGAACTGATCCTCGGGCAGACCGTGCCGGGCAAATTCGTGCCTGGCGGCGTCTATCATCGGCGGCGGGCCGCTGGCATAGACGTCGAAGTCGCCGAGTGCGGGGTAGGTTGCCACAACCTTGTCGTGCACCCAGCCCTCGCTTCCCGACCAGCGATCCTGCGGCAGCGGTTCCGACAACACCGGCGTGTAGCGGAACTGCGGCAGCCGCCGGCACCAGGATTCGACGACGTCGTTGAGGTAGAGGTCACGCAGGGCGCGCACCCCCCAGAACAAGTGCATCGGCCGCGCGATGCCCTTGGTGATGCTGTCCTCGACGATGCTCTTGATAGGGGCGAGGCCGGTACCGCCCGCCATGAAAACGACGGGTCGGTCAGATTCCTCGCGCAGGAAAAAAGTGCCCAGGGGGCCTTCGAAACGTAGCAGGTCCCGCTCTTTCATTGACTCGAAAACATGCGTCGTAAAGCGACCGCCGGGTACGCGACGAACGTGAATCTCGAGCTCTGCGCTGCCGCCGGGGCGCCCCGCGAGCGAGAAGCTTCGCCGGCTGCCGTCTCGCAGCAGCACGTCGATGTATTGTCCCGCCAGGTAGGACAGTGTCTGGCCCCTCGGCAGCGCAAGGTGCACCGCCATGACATCGTGTGCCAGCCGCTGCAGGTGAGCCACGCGGCAGGGCAGCACTCTGATGTCGATGCTGGCCGCTGCCGCAACCTCGCGCGCTTCGATAACGAGGTCCTCGAGAGCCCGCGCCTGGCACAGGAGCACCTTACCCTGCTCCACCTCCGCCTGGGTGAGGGCGTCCTCGTCATAGGTGCCACGGTCGACGCGCCCCGAGAGCACCACCGCCTTGCACGACGCGCAGGAGCCCGAGCGGCAGCTGTACGGGAGGATGCAGCCCTGTCGCATGGCCGCATCGAGTATGCTTTCGTTGGCGCGCGCATCGAAGGTCGTGCCCGTGGCGCGATTGTGAACCCGAAAAACGCTGGTTTCCAAGGTGATGAGCTTGCTGTGAGCTTCGCGCAGCGCAAATTCTCCCACGATTGCGGGATCCTGGGAAACGCGGCGGCCGCCCGTGCTCGTTCGCTGCCGCAGCAGAGATAGATGCTATGCCCGAGCTGCCGGAGGTCGAGACAACGCGCAGGGGGATCGCGCCGCTGCTGACGGGAAAGACGGTGGCCCGGGTCGTGCTGCGCAATGCCGGTTTGCGCTGGCGGGTGCCGCGCGAACTCGGTCAACAACTCGTCGGCGGGGTCATCTGCGGTGTTCGGCGCCGCGGCAAGTATCTTTTGATCGAGGCAACGGGCTGCAACGTCCTGGTGCATCTGGGCATGTCGGGCAGCCTTCGTGTTGTGCCGTCGTCATCGGCACCATCGCCACACGATCACATTGACATCGTGCTTGAGGACGGATCCTGCCTGCGCTATCGCGATCCGCGACGCTTCGGTGCTTTCCTGCTCGCCGGCCCCGAGCCCGATGCGCACTGGCTGCTGCGCGATCTCGGCCTCGAGCCGCTCTCCGCCGCGTTCACTGGTGAGTACCTCTACCGCCGCTCGCGCGGGCGTCGCGCGGCGGTGAAGAGCTACCTGATGAATGCGCGCGTCGTGGCCGGCATCGGCAATATCTACGCCAGCGAGGCGCTCTTCGAGGCCGGCATTCATCCGATGCGGGCCGCCGGGCGCATCGGCCGCGAGCGTTATCGACGGCTCGCCGGAAGCATAAAGTCCACTCTGCGAAGCGCCATCGCCGCAGGTGGCACTTCCTTGCGCGACTTCGTCGGCGGAGACGGCCGCCCGGGTTACTTTTCCCTGTCCTTGCGCGTCTACGGCCGGGAAGGCGAACCTTGCCCCGAGTGCGCAGCGCCCATCGCGCGACGCTCGATCGGGCAGCGTTCGAGCTTCCTCTGCCCGCGATGCCAGCGTTGACGGACGCCGTCTCAAATCGACGAACAATTTCAAAGGATTTCTCTATCCTATTGAAATACATCGTTAATGTTCTGAAATGACGCTAAATGGGTATGCAGGAATTAGGTGATCCGCGCCGTGGCGCGGAGGCTGTGGAGCGAGGATCGGTGCCGGGCTAAGACCAGGCAGAGGGGGGCACGGGTGTGAGCGTCGGCGGCAACGGAATTGAGTGCGATTTCGGTGCCTACGATCCGCGGCGATGCGGGATTGGTCGACGGCAGCGGTATCGAGACGTTGGAGCAGCGGCTCCCAGAGCTCGCAGGCCTCGAGGAAGAGGCCGGAACGGAACTCGAGCGCATGAGCGTGCTCGCCGCGCATGTCGAACAGTGTCTGCAAGCGCAGTGTCAGTCGCAAGACGCCGGTTTGGTGGCCGCGCCGGAGCCGGAATCCGGCGCCGAGCCGGTCAGAGCGTAATACTTGGCCAGCAGCTGTTCGCGACTTTCCGGATGCTCCGGATCGGGGATGATGCATTCCACGGGACATACATCCACGCACTGTTGCGTCTCGAAATGCCCCACGCACTCGGTGCACAGAGCCGGCTCGATGACGTAGATCTCCTCGCCCATGGAGATGGCCTCATTGGGACACTCCGGCTCGCATACGTCGCAGTTGATGCATTCGTCGGTGATGAGTAAGGCCATAGGGGTGCACTGAGCTCGATGGCGCCGGTGGCTGCCCGCGCCGTTGACGTTAGCCGAACTTTCCGCGCAACGCAGTATACACGTCGGGGTGCACGAAATCGGAGACGTTGCCCTTGAGCTTCGCGATTTCCTTGACCAGGGAAGCGGAGATGAACGTATGGTTTTCAGCGGGCGTCAGAAACACCGTCTCTACCTTGGGGTCGAGCCGGCGGTTCATTGAGGCGAGCTGAAATTCATACTCGAAATCCGAAACGGCGCGCAGACCGCGAAGGATGATGTGCGCTCCGACGCTGCGGGCGCACTCGACGAGAAGGCCGGTGAAGCCCGTGACGCGCGCGCCCGCGATATCGTGGGTCGCTCGTTCAGCGAGAGCGACTCTTTCCTCAAGATCGAAAAGCGGCTCCTTCGCGGGACTCGCCGCGATCGCAATCACCACTTCATCGAACATGCGTGCCGCGCGAGTGACCAGATCGACGTGCCCGTTGGTGATGGGGTCGAACGTTCCCGGATAGATCGCTGTGGTTTGCATCTACGGCTCCAATGGTCTCGGTTACGACGGCTGCGGCATGTGCGTGGAGGCGCTGCTCGCTCGCTCGCAGGGTTTGCGCAGCAGATGATAACCGATGGTGCCGGCCACGTTGCGATGGACGAGTTCCCACGACGCAGGTACGGGCAGGGGCGACAGTCGACGCTCGGCCTCCACGTACACCAAAGCGCCCGCCTTGAGGACATCGCGGCGATGCAGCAGGTCGCAGGCCGGGCGTACCAGACCCTTCTCGAACGGCGGGTCGACGAAAACGATGTCGAACTGCTCGTTGGTGCGCCGCAGATACCGCAGCGCGTCGTCGACGATGATATCCACCTTGTCTGCTGCGAGGCGCTGCTTGTTCGCCATCAGGCCGGCGGCGGCGCGCCGGTTGCGCTCGATCATGACCACGCGGGCAGCGCCGCGCGATGCGGCCTCGAATCCGAGGGCGCCGCTACCGGCGAACAGGTCCAGGCAGGACCGGCCCGTGAGCCTGCCCTGCAGCCAGTTGAACAGGGTTTCGCGCACCGCGTCCGGGGTCGGGCGAAGACCGGGCAGTTCCGCGAGCGACAGTTGCCGTCGCTTCCATTCCCCGCCTATTATTCGCAGCCTACCGCGGCGCACCATCCCCCTCCGCCAGGTTCCGCCCGGCATGACCGGGACTCGCTTCACCTATAATCCGCGCAGGCGCTGCATAATAGGCCAGGCAGGGCTCGAACCGAAACGCCCACCTCGAGCAAAGCGCGCGCAGTGCCTTTTGGGGGGCGTGGCGACACCGGCGCCCACGGACCCCCGCTGTCCGCGGAGCGTGTAGCCCGAACGCGGATCGAGTTTGCTGATGAGTACAGCCGAGAGCCCCGATGTTTCCCCCGCGCAGCCAAAGCGGCGCGGCCTGTTGTCACGACTGGTCAAGACACGCAACGCGCTTGGCCGCGGACTGGCCGCCCTGTTCTCGGGGAGCGTCGAGCCCGACGAGGCCTGGTTCGAGGAAATAGAGGATCAGCTGTTGATGGCCGACGTCGGCGTCGGCGCCACCGAGCTCATTGTCGATGCCGTGCGCGTCGCGGCGCGGGATAGCCGGGCGAGAAGCGGAGAGGAACTGCTCGGTGTCCTGCGCTCGACGATGCTGTCACTGCTGACGCCTGTGTGCCGGCCCCTTGAGGTGCGCGCCGCAGGCGGACCGTTCGTCATCCTCATGGTCGGGGTCAACGGCGTGGGAAAGACGACCACTGTCGCCAAATTGGCAAGTCACCTGGGTCGCGGGGGCCACTCAGTCATGGTCGCCGCGTGCGACACCTATCGCGCGGCGGCCATCGAGCAGCTGCAAAGCTGGGGAAAGCGCCTGCAGATCCCCGTCGTGGCGCAGCAGCACGGTGCCGATCCCGCTGCGGTAGCACACGACGCTCTTCACTCGGCCATGGCGCGCGCAGCGTCGGTGCTCATCGTCGATACCGCTGGGCGCCAGCACACACATGCGGGACTCATGGAACAGCTCGTCAAGGTTCGCCGCGTTCTTGCATCAATCGACCAGGCCGCTCCGCACGAAACGCTGTTGACGGTGGACGCGGGGAACGGGCAGAACGTCCTGTCGCAGGTGGAGCACTTTCACTCGCGCCTGGGCTTGACGGGGATCTGCGTCACCAAGCTCGACGGCACCGCCAAGGGCGGTGTCGTCGTGGCGCTGGCTGAAAAATACGCGATTCCCATCCGTTACGTCGGCACCGGTGAAGCCATCGAGGACCTCAGGGCGTTCGATGCGGCCGAGTTCGTGGCGGCGCTGCTGCCCGAATCACTGGGCGACGAGCGGAAGCCGTGAGCTCATCGGCGGTGCACATCCGCGCCGCGCCGGTCGCAGCGGCGTAGGCGGCATGATCCATTTCAGCCACGTCTACAAGCGCTATCCCAACGGCCACGAGGCGCTTAAGCGCGTCACTTTCCATGTGGACAGGCACGAAATGGTCTTCCTGACCGGTCACTCGGGTGCCGGCAAGAGCACGCTGCTGAAATTGATCACGCTGGTCGAGCGGCCGACCCGGGGACAGATCATCGTCAACGACCAGAACCTATCGCGGTTGCCTGTGCGCCGCATTGCGCATTTGCGCCGAAAGCTGGGTATCGTGTTTCAAGACCACAAGCTGCTTGCCGACCGGACCGTGTTCGATAATGTGGCGTTGCCGCTCGTGGTGGCCGGTGTGGAGCACAGGGAGGTCGGACGCCGTGTGCGCGCGGCGCTCGACAAAGTGAGGCTGCTGCGCAAAGAGAAGCTCTATCCGATAACGCTCTCGGGAGGCGAGCAGCAGCGCGTGGGGATTGCCCGCGCCGTGGTCAACCGGCCGGCGCTGCTGCTGGCGGACGAGCCTACCGGAAACCTGGATCCGGAGCTGGCCGACGAGATCATGAGGCTGTTTTACGAGTTCAACCTGCACCAGGTCACCGTCCTGGTGGCGACCCACGATCCACGCCACTTCGCATCGGCGCCGGGACGGGTTCTCGAGCTGCGTGGCGGGGAGCTGGTTCACAGCGGCGAGGAGGATCGTGTGTGAAGAGCTATCTGCTGCGGCACCTGCAGGTGCTGCTCGATGCACTGGGGCGACTGGTGCGCTCACCGGTCCCGGCACTGCTCACCGTGGCTGTGCTCGGCGTGGCGCTGGCGCTGCCCACCGGGCTGCTGGTTCTCGTGGACAACATGGGGCGCGTGCTGGCCGGCTGGGACGGGCGCGCTCAACTCTCGGCGTTCGTCGCCGTCGGTACGCCGGAAGACGAGGCCCGCGCCCTGGCGGCGCAGATCGGCGAGCGCCAAGACGTTGCTGCAGCGAGCTACGTGTCCGCCGATGCCGCCCTGCAGGAGTTGAGGGCGCTGGCCGGCTTCGGGCCGGCACTCGACGCGATGGGAGACAACCCGCTGCCGGCAATGATCGTGGTGCAGCCGGACGACGCCGTCGTCGGCGAGGCGCGGCTGCAAGCCCTTGTCGAGGCGCTCGCCGGGCTGCCGCAAGTGGACTCCGTGCAGCTCGAGCTCGAGTGGCTGCGTCGCTTGAATGCGCTGCTCACGCTGACGCGGCGTGCAAGCGTGCTGCTCGCGGTGCTGCTCGCGCTGGGGGTCGTCCTCATCGTCAGCAACACCACGCGGCTTGCCGTGTTGAACCGTCGCGACGAGATCGAGATCATCGACCGTGTCGGCGGCACGGCCGCCTTTATCCGCCGGCCTTTTCTCTACACTGGCCTGGTGCAGGGTCTGTTGGGCGCCATGGCGGCATGGGGGTTGGTCAGCGCCAGCCTGGCGCTGTTGAGCGGGCCCACGGGGGAGCTCGCGGCGCTGTACGGGGGCGGCTTTCGCCTGCAGGGTGTGGGCGCGGCCGGCACGCTGATGCTGCTCTTCGCCGGGGCGGGCCTCGGCTGGGGAGCCGCCCGCGTGACCGTGGCTTGGCAGCTGCGCACGTTGCGACCGAGGTAGGGCCTCGGAGAACGGGTTGCGCCGCAGGGGTCGTTGCCGCCACCGCTTTTACATGACCTTTTCGCCTGTTTTACCCGATAAAATACGACTTAATTACCACCTGTATGCTTTTTTTCCCTAATGAAAGAATAGTTTCCCCACTTTTCGATTTACCGAGCATATATTAGAAAATTAGGGAATAATGGAACTAATTTGGGCTCGGGCGCTCTAATGGTCCGGACAACCGGGGGGTTGGCACTCTCCGCCAGAGAGTGCTAATATTCCCCTGATCAGCAGGAGAGACGACGTACACATGACTCAAGCACTACCGATTCCACTGGAAGTGAACGGGCAGGGCTTGACGGCCTACATCCAGGCCGTCAACGCGGCCCCGATTTTGAGCGCCGAGGAGGAGCGTGAGCTTGCCCTGCGCTATCACGAGCAGGATGACCTCGACGCCGCCAGGCAGCTGGTGCTGTCACACCTGCGCCACGTGGTGCGCGTGGCGCGCGGGTTCATGGGCTACGGGCTGCCGCTGGCGGATCTGATCCAGGAGGGAAACATCGGTCTGATGAAGGCCGTGAAGCGTTACGACCCGAGCCGCGACGTGCGCCTGGTGTCGTTTGCCGTGCATTGGATCCGTGCCGAGATCTACGATTTCGTGCTCCGCAACTGGCGCATAGTCAAGGTTGCCACGACCAAAGCGCAGCGCAAGCTTTTTTTCAACCTGCGCAAGTCCAGGGCACGACTCGGCTGGATGCGCGACGACGAGGTTGGCGCGTTGGCGAGCGACCTGGACGTCTCAGAGGATACCGTGCGTGAGATGGAATCGCGCATGAGCAGCGTCGACGTGCCATTCGACGTGAACGACGACGGTTCCGATGAGGGCGGCACGCTGGCGCCGGAAAACTATCTGGCTGACCTGCGATACAACCCGGAGCGCCTGATCAGCGATGCGCGCGCCGAGGTCCTGCGGCGCGAGCAGCTCGACAGCGCCATCGGCGACCTGGATGCGCGCAGCCAGGATATTATCCGCCAGCGTTGGCTCAGCGAGGACCAAAAGCCCACGCTGCACCAGCTTGCGGACAAGTACGGCGTGTCGGCGGAACGTATCCGCCAGATCGAGAAGCGTGCCCTGGAGAAGATGAAGCTCGCGCTGGCAGCGTAAACATGTCCCCCGGGGCGCGTGATCTTCGCGTCAACGACATAACGGCAGCCGAGGGCCCCCGGTGCGGGGCCCTTTTCTTTTTGTCGGCCTCCCCCGCGCGCACTTGATCGCAAGCGCCTGCGCGACGGTGGCGTCAGCGCAGCAGGCCCGTCTTGCTCAGGGACACCTCGCTGTGCGGCGGGGATTTGCCGCGCAGGGTGATGGCGAAGCCGCCGGCACCGCCGCGGTAGGCGATGACATCGAAGTGCTCCAGCGGCGGGATTCCGGCCGGCAGCAGGCGGTCGAACTCGCCACGCTCCAGCGGATAGTGCCCGTTGGCCTCGAGGTATCGCTGCAGGACGCTCTGAACCGCCTTGAGCACGGCGCGCCCGTCCGTCGTGTCGCTGCCGCCACTGGCTGCGCGCATGGCGCCCAGCTTCCGCAGCATCTCATCGAGCTCCCCACGTCGCTCGGGGTTGTCCTCGTTGCGTCGTCGGGCCCACTGGATGACTTCGTAGGCCGCCTGAACGTCGCCGTCGATCAGATGCTGTTGCGCCGTCAGCACCGGTAGACGGAACTCCAGCTCGTCGCGAATCTGCGCCCGGGTCGCCGCCGCCGTCCGGGGATTGTCCAAGGCTTGTGTCAACAAGGCGGCCGCCTCCTTCAGGCGCCCGGTCTGGAGAAGCGATCGCGCCCTGGCCAGCGCGGCACTGCCGTCGTCGCGAGGGTCTGTGGCCGGGGGTGTCCCATCGACTTCCGTCTGCGCCGAGGCAGGTCCCGCGCAAACGAGCGCCGTCGCCAGCACGAGCACGGCAGGCGCACGCCTAAGAAGCGTTCTCATCGCTGCGAAATGCCACCAGATGATCCGCCTGCAGGCGAATGTGGACACGCTCGCCCACCGCGTGATCGATATGGCTCGGGAACAGCGACAGCACATGACGCCCGGCGGGCAGGCGCAGATCATAGAGCGTCTCTGCCCCCTTGAATGCTTTGCGCGCGACGACCGCCGAGGTGTCGTTGCTGTCACCGGGGACGATGTCATCGGGCCGGATCAACACGTCGACGGTACTGCCCTCGCCCCATCCATACGCGCGGTTGCCGCGAATGGTGCCGAGCTCGGTGCGAACTGCGTCCGGCGCGAGCAGTATTCCGGGCAGAAACACACCCTCGCCGATGAAGTTCGCGACGAAGCGGCTGTTGGGCTCGTGGTAGAGATTGTACGGTGTGTCCCACTGCAGAATCCTGCCGTCGGCCAGCACGCCGACCTTGTCGCCGAGCGCAAATGCGTCGTGCTGGTCGTGGGTGACGAGCACGCACGTCGTACCCTGTTCCTTGAGCAACTCCCGTACTTCCTGGCCGAGCCGCTCGCGCAGTTCGAGATCGAGATTGGAGAACGGCTCATCCATCAGGAGCAGCGCGGGCTGCGGTGCGAGCGCGCGCGCAAGCGCCACGCGTTGCTGCTGACCGCCGGACAATTCGTGGGGGTAGCGCCCGGCCATGCCCCCGAGGCCTACCCGTTCGATGAGGCTGTCGACGATTGACTGTGCCCGTTCGCGCGGATGATGGCGCAAGCCCGCCGCGATGTTCTCTGCGACGCGCTGGTGGGGGAACAGCGCATTGTCCTGGAAGACCATGCCGAGTCTGCGCTTCTCCGGCGCGAGGGTGTAACCCGAGCGTGATACCACTTCTGTCTTGATCCGCACCTCGCCGGCGCTGACGGGCTGAAAGCCGGCGATAGCCCGCAGGGCGGTCGTCTTGCCGCAACCGCTCGGTCCCAGCAGGCACACCAGTGACCCGGGGGAGACCGCCATCGACAAGCGATCGACGACCAGGCGATCGTCGAATTTGCACTGGATCTGCTCGACCTCGAGAACGTAACTCAAGCCGGCCACACCCTATTCGCTAGCGGCATCCCGTGTGAGCCGGCCGCGGGGAAAAACGCCGCTCGCTCGACCCACGGGGACAATGAGGCCCTACGATAGTCGGCGCCCGCTAGGCGAGCAAGAACTCCAGCAGCGCCTTTTGCGCGTGCAGTCGATTGGTCGCCTGGTCCCAGACCACGCTCTGCGGCCCGTCGATCACGCCCGCGGCGACCTCGCTGCCCCGGTAAGCCGGGAGGCAGTGCATGAACAAGGCGTCGCGGTGCGCGGCGGACATCAGCTTCTCGTCGACGCAAAAGCCCTCGAACGCCCTGGAACGTTCATTCTTCTCATCCTCCTGGCCCATGCTTGCCCAGGTATCGGTAACGACGACGTCGGCATCCGCGACGGCGTGGGCGGGTGTCTCGCACAAGCTCACCTGCGAGCCGCACTGAGCCAACAGGTCCGGATCCGGGCCGTAGCCCGCCGGCGTGGATATGCGCAGGTGGAAACCGTACTGGCGGGCGGCATTCATCCACGAGTGGCAGACGTTGTTGCCGTCGCCGATCCATGCCACGTGCTTTCCGGTGATATCGCCACGATGCTCGATGTATGTCTGTATGTCGGCCAGAAGCTGACACGGATGAAACGAGTCGGTGAGCCCGTTGATGACCGGAACGCTCGAATGCGCGGCAAAGGTCTCCACCATGGAATGAGGCCCGGTGCGGATCACCACTACATCGACCATCCCCGATAACACCCGCGCCGTGTCCTCGATGGGTTCGCCCCGGCCGAGCTGAGAGTCCCCCGGCGCCAGGAAGATCGTGTTACCACCGAACTGGGTCACCGCCGTCTCGAAAGAGACCCGCGTGCGCGTCGAGGACTTCTCGAAGATCATGACGAGCGTTGCACCCCGCATGATCTCGAGGCGCTGACCGGCACGAAAATCTGCCTTGAGCTCGATGGCGCGCGCAACCAGCCTTTGCAGCTCGTCCGGCGTCAAGTCCATCAGCGTGAGAAAGTGTCGACAGCTCATGATCGGGACCGGTGCGTGATGTCGCATTCAGCCGGGTTCACACAGGGCCCTGGCGTCGGCGCTGCCCGCCGCCCCGGGTCAGGCGAGGCAAACGGCACCGCCGCATGCTCAGGCCATGCCGTGCGGTGCGCGGGCGCCGAAAAACAAAGAGCGCCCGCGGCGGGCGCTCGAGAATCGTCATGTCGTCAATGCTTCAGTCTATGCCTTTCACCGCCGGCGTAGCGCCGGCGCACGAATCCGCTCTGGCGCTATCCTCCCCGGTGCAAGGCAACTCGGCGCCGCGGACTCAGCCGAAGATTCCGTGCTGGTGAGCCGGCGAGCCGGCGATCATGAAGAACAGCATCGGAATCGAAAGCATGGTGTTCGTGCGCGAGGCCAGGAAAGCCACGCGCGCCCCTCGAGCCTTCTCCTCATCGCTCGCCTCGACGATGCCGAGGACCTTTTTCTGGTTCGGCCAGATGAGCACCCAGACGTTGAAAAGCATGATGGTGCCGAGCCACGCGCCGATGCCGATGTAGGCGGCGCCGCCCTGCAGGGCGAACGCGTCGCCGATTCCGTGGCTGCGCATGAGATAGTAGGCGCCGGTCAACCACGTTGCGACCGCCGCCCAGCGGAACCACAGCAGCGCGCGGGGCGCGATGTGCTTGGTGATGCCCGGGGCAGTGCCGTCTGCCTTTGCCTTCGCCAGACCCGGCACCTGGACGAAGTTGAAGTAGTAGAGCAGACCGATCCAGGTGATGCCGGCGAGTACGTGCAGCCAGCGGTCGATCACGAGTTCCATACGAGTGCCCTCCCGGATGTCCAGGGTTGACCGGTGTCAGCCTGCCCCACCCAGAGGCAGGAAGTTTCTGGCGAACAGGTACAAGACCAGGGTTATCACCAGACCGGCAACGATGGTCCCGAGGATGGAATCCAGGGGATTCTTCATGGTTCGGCTCCTCTGCCCGGTGGCCCGGATTTGCGCTGCGGTTACAGTAACTTGGATGGCCACGTAGCGTATGACAGCAGCGATCCGATTTCAAGCATTCGACCGATGCGGCACGCGAAATCGCCGCCACGAGAGCGCCGGGCGCACTTGACCTGCTCGCGTCGAGACACGAAGATAGCGCGCCGCGGCGGCACCGCGCCGCAGTCACCCGCACAGGCGTCTCCGGTACCCGAGCAAGGCGGACGCAGCCCCTGCGCCGATGGACGGTTCGCGGTGACCGTCACAACCACGAGACCTGCAAGAAGATGTCCGACATAAGCAAAGTCGTGCTCGCTTATTCCGGCGGGCTGGACACGTCGATCATTCTACGCTGGCTGCAGGAGACCTACGGTTGCGAGGTCGTCACCTTTACCGCCGATCTCGGGCAGGGAGAGGATCTCGAGCCCGCCCGCAGCAAGGCCCGGGCGTTGGGTGTCAAGGAGATCTATGTCGAGGACCTGCGCGAAGAGTTTGCCCGCGACTTCGTTTTTCCCATGTTCCGGGCCAACTCCGTGTACGAGGGCGAGTACCTGCTCGGAACCTCCATCGCGCGGCCGCTCATCGCGAAACATCTCGTGCGGATCGCCGCTGAGACCGGCGCCGACGCCGTCTCCCACGGCGCCACCGGCAAAGGCAACGACCAGGTTCGGTTCGAGCTCGGTGCATACGCGCTTAACCCCGAGATCCGCATCATCGCACCGTGGCGTGAGTGGAACCTGACCTCGAGGGAGACCCTGGTGGCGTACGCCGACGAGCACGGCATCCCCGTCGAGAAGAAGGCCGGCGGCGGCTCGCCGTATTCCGTTGACGCCAACATGCTGCACATTTCCTACGAGGGCGGTGAGCTCGAGGACCCCTGGGCGGCGCCGAGAGAGGACATGTGGCGCTGGACGGCGTCGCTGGCCGACGCGCCGGACACGCCGCAGACGGTGGCGCTCACCTTCCGCGGCGGCGACATTGCGGCGGTCGATGGCCGCGAGATGTCGCCCGCCGCTGTCATGGAGGCGCTGAACGAGATGGGCAGCCGCCACGGCATCGGCCGTGCCGACATCGTCGAGAACCGCTACGTGGGCATGAAGTCCCGCGGGTGCTACGAGACGCCGGCGGGCACGATCATGCTGAGGGCGCACCGGGCCATGGAGTCGATCACGCTCGACCGCGAGGTGGCGCACCTGAAGGACGAGCTGATGCCGCGCTATGCCGAGCTGATCTACAACGGCTACTGGTGGAGTCCCGAGCGCGAGGCGCTGCAGGCTCTCATCGACTTCACGCAGAGGCCCGTCAACGGCGTGGTGCGTCTGCGGCTCACCAAGGGCAACGTTGTCGTGGAAGGCCGCCGGTCGGATTCGGACTCGCTGTTTGACGAGCGCATCGCCACCTTCGAGGACGACGTCGGCGCCTACGAGCAGGCCGATGCCGCCGGGTTCATCAAGCTGAACGCCCTGCGCATGCGCATTGCCGCCCGGCGTCGGTCCCGACGGTTGTGAGCCGCGGCCCGCGCGCCTCTTTGCCGCGGCCGGGAAGACGACGCCGATAACGCCCGGCCGCCGGGTTCATCGCTCGAAGCGCACGACCTTGCGGTCGCCGTAGTTGACGAAGACGATGCCCTTGGTGGCCTTGCTCTTGCCGTTGCGCAGCCACTCCTTGGCCTGCTCCACGCTGCCCACCTTGAGGATGTTGCGCCCGGCGTAGAACAGAAGCTGCGGTCGCGGCTCGCCGCGCATCATGGCGAAGACGACTTCGTCGTCCTTGGCCGTCTTCGCAATGATCTCACCGTCGTGCTGATAGTGGCGGGTAAATCGGGCGTAGGCATAATCCCGATAGCCGCTGACCGATATCCACGAGAAAGCGAGCAGACTCAGCGCGAAGACGCTGCGGCGGTGCTGGCCGACGAATTAAGTGTGGTTGTCGGCGGGCCCTCTCTTGACCGCTTCTACGCCCACGATCAAAGGGTACTGCTCGTGCTGAACATCCAATATCGCGCGATCCGGCAAGTCTTCCAACACGACGCCTTGGAGAAGGGCAATAGCGGCGGCAACGTTGCCGAATACCTGCACGTCAACATTGGCGGCGCCAAAAAGACCTGAGAATATGCGCTCAGCGGCGCTTGGGGAGAACCGGAAGTAGTCGCCCCAGGTCGCGTCGTCATCGAGCGATATCTGGCTGCAGCCGGAAACGGTGGCCAGCAAGACGCCATTTGGTTTGAGAAGCTTGTATAAGCCCCGCACCGCGGCGTGAAAATCATAGATGAACATCAAGGTCTGGGTGCAGACAATGCAATTCGCAATCCCCGCCGGCAGATCACCTACCGAAGTGAGATCTGCCACCATAGTAGCCTTGGGATTGCCTTCAGTGGCGTGCAGCACGTGGCACCTACTGACCTCGCGACCGAAGCGGCGCGTGTACAGATCATCGCCGATTTCGAGCACTTCGCCGCGGATGCGATGTCGACGTTCCGCTACGAAACGCTCTATATAGTAACGGTCTACAGGTGTCCCGCGCTCGCGGCCGAAATAACTGCTCACCGGCCTGGTGGAGGTCAAGCCGCCGAAGACGATCGGTTGGCGCCTTCTCAGCAGTGCCTGAACGGTGCTCCTGACGATCCCGCGCATCACGCCGGCTCCGATCCCGCCACCGGGTCACGGCCGTCGCGCGGGAGTATGCGATGAATAAAAGTCCTTTTGGCAACTCGCTCGAGTATATCCATATGATCAGCCACGGGTCGACTCATGCTTTAGCAGGGTGTAGCCCCTAATTGCGTCTTGCGGATCGGGGTAAATTCCCGGGCTCAGGCAGATTTCCCGACGCCAGCAAGCGTCGGGCCCATAGCGGCCCTCGGCAACGGTTCCACGCGTTGCCCTACCCAGCAGTCAATCTTGCTCACGAGATGTGGGGCGTCTCGATCCAACTGCCGGGTTCTGGGACGGCGCCCGACGCGTCGGTCCCGACGGTTGTGAGCCGCGGCCCGCGCGCCTCTTTGCCGCGGCCGGGAAGACGACGCCGATAACGCCCGGCCGCCGGGTTCATCGCTCGAAGCGCACGACCTTGCGGTCGCCGTAGTTGACGAAGACGATGCCCTTGGTGGCCTTGCTCTTGCCGTTGCGCAGCCACTCCTTGGCCTGCTCCACGCTGCCCACCTTGAGGATGTTGCGCCCGGCGTAGAACAGAAGCTGCGGTCGCGGCTCGCCGCGCATCATGGCGAAGACGACTTCGTCGTCCTTGGCCGTCTTCGCAATGATCTCACCGTCGTGCTGATAGTGGCGGGTAAATCGGGCGTAGGCATAATCCCGATAGCCGCTGACCGATATCCACGAGAAAGCGAGCAGACTCAGCGCGAAGACGCTGCGGCGGTGCCAGCCGAGGAACCCGCCGCGGCGCTGGAGCTCGTTCCAGAGCAGTCCGCCCGTCACCACCAGGAACGGCGTGGACTTGAGAATGGAGTAGTCGTGCTCCGTCGTGAAGTGCAGCAGCAGAAGATGGTGCATCAGGGCCGGTGCGGCAAGCAGGTACACGATGAGACCCCTCTCTCCGCGCAAGATCTGAACGGGAGTGGTTTTGAAGCAGACCAGCAGCAAGATCAGCAGGATAAAAATTACGCCGGCGCCCAGGGCAAAATGCTCCGCTATCATCCCGAGATCGAAGCCGGAAAACTCCCTCGGCACTTCGATAAGGCCGGCCCGGAAATAGAATTTGCCGGCGAGATGGGTGATGAAGGGTCTCAAGCCGATCTGAGAGGCATACTGCAGCACGAACACTGCCATGGCGAAGCTGCCCCCCAGGGCCGTCGCCGCGACGATCTTGAGGTAGGACGACGATGACAGCGCCTTCCACAGCGCGTACGCGGCCACGGCGCCCGCCGCCAGCACGCCCAGCCACTCCGTGAACACGGCGACGGCGCTCGCCACAGCCAGCGCCAGTACCCACGCCGTGCCGATATCACCGCGACGTTTGAGCCTTCGCAGGCAGAAGATCGCCAAAAGTGCGACCACCAAAAAAGGCAGCTGCGCAAAGATCTCCGTGTAATAGACGTTGGAATGGTACCAGAGGTTGGCGGGTAGCAGCAGGTACCCCGCACCGCTCAACACAGCCCCGCCGTTGAACGAGTTGCCCGTCGGGTCCACGGTGCGCACCAAGGCGAAAACGATGAGCGCACAGAGCAGGTGTACGGCGAGGCCGAAGATCTGCAGCGGCTTCACGTCCGGGCGCACGCCGAGTGCTCGGAACAGAGCGTAGGGCACCACCATTGCCATAGATGGGTGCGACATGTAATAGAAATTCCCCTTTGCATCATGCGGGAGATAGTGCCCGTAAAGAGACATGGCGGCATTGTTGATGTACTTGTCGGCCTGCCGCGGATAGTTCATGCGTTGCGTGAACTTCGTATCCCAGGCGCCATCTTCCCACCAGATCTGCATGACGATGAGCGAGTGTGCCGTCAGCCATTCGTGTTGCTGCGACAATGGGCGGTCGAGGTTCGGTGATCGCAGTGCCACGGAGATCGCGAACACCGCGGCGAGCAGTGCCAGCTCGAGGCCCAGGATAACGGCACGTCGGCGCGTCGTCGGACCGCTGGACGACGCGGTGGGATCCGGCGGCGCAGAAATCGGGTGCTCGGCGGTGGGCATCGGTGGAAACGCGGCGCGGCTCATCGGCGGCGCCGCTTAGAGCGTCGCCCTGCTGCCCGGGCGAGGGTCGTGGCGGCGCATTGGTCCTCAGGCCGGAGCCGGACAATGCTGCCGCGACACGGCACCGGTGCTCCTCAGCTGTCTGTGACTGAGCATAGCGATGCCGTAGATCGCCAGGGAGATGTAGAGAACCACGCCGAAGCCGTAGCGGATGGACAGCAGGATCGCCAGGTATCCGCCGAAGACCGTGAAGAAGCCGTTCAGCGCCCAGGCCCAGGGTATGGCCGCCCGCGAGCGGCCTGACAGTGCCTCGATGCCCATCGGGAAAGGCATGCCCATGACGAAGCCGAGCGGGCTGATGAGCGCGAAGGTGACGGCGATGCGGGCGTACAGCGGCAAGCTCAGCGCGGCATGGAAAATAGCCTCCAGCGTCAGGGCGCAGATCAGTCCGTACGCCAGGAGCGCGCCGAAAACGCTTATCCAGCCTACGCGATGCCAGTTGAGCAGGCGCTTCGACAGTCCGCTGCCGATGCCCGCACTGACCAGCATGGAGAACACGACCGTGGTGAATGTGTGTGTCGGGTAGCCGATCAATTTCTTGAACAGCTGGATGAACGCAATTTCGATCATGATGAATCCCAGGCCGAGGCAGCAGAAATAGACGATGTCGTATTGCATGCCCTCCCACCGCGTGTCACGCCAGCCCGTGACGAAAAACGGAACCACCACAAAGACAAAGGCAAATCCCAGCGAGACCACCGCAACAACGGCGAGGTGAAACCAATCCTTGGGAATCCACCGCTGCAGGCCGACGTTGAGCAGGTGCGCGGTGTTGCGGTCGAGCACGTCCTGAGAGCCTGAAGCGATCGGCGCGTTGCGTTTGCGGATCATGTGAAAGTAGGGCGAGTCGTCGGTCACCGGGGTCAGGTTCCAGCCGATTTTGTCGACGTCGGCGTACGGAAACGGAGACTTCAGGAAACGCTCGGGAACGAGATTCTTTTCCGGGTCGAGGGGGTCGAAAACCAGCAGATACGTCGGAAGAACAGCGCGAGGAAGCGGGGTGACGACGGGGTCGCCGTCCCTATCCAGCCACACGGCCAGGCCTTCCTTGCGCGCGGTATCCCCCGCTGCGATCGAGATCGTGAATTCCTGCTCTGCGGTCGCGATCAGCGGTTCAAAGTTGATGCTCGTCCGCGTGTCATCGTTCAGCTCCGCGCCGGCGAGGCGTGCAGCCCGGAGCACAGTGCCGTTGGAATCGGCAAGAGATACCGTCACGTCGAATGGGAGCCCATTTTGCCCGTTGGTGTCCAGCATGATTTCCACGCCCTCGATGACATCACGGTCGGAAGTCAGCGTCGCCGTATGAGGGTTGTCTCGTAAAATGCGTTCGGACTGTCGGTGCGGCACCACCTTCCATGCGCGCGGATCGTGTTCCCGGTTAGCATACTCGAGTAGATCCCTGAGCTCTTCCGCATCCCAAGGCTGCATCTTGATGATCACGGTGGGCAGCGTATCGGCCTTGCAGGCTTCCAGAGCCGCCGCACGACGCCAGAGCTGCTCAACCGAAGGGCGTGATAGGGGATTGCATGCTTCGAGCACGGCCACATGGCGCCAGAACTGATCTCGCCCTTGCCTATGCCAAGCTTGGGCCGCTGTGGTCAGCATACGCGGATAAACGTGGTGATTGATCTGCAGCGCGCCGTCCGGCTTGAGGTGCTCGAAGTACTCCGTGTAAGCCTCCACGGTTTGCAGATAGGCCGTTCCGGCGGCCATGGTGCCGGACGCGATGGCGGAGCTGGTGTGATTGGAGAACATCTGGATGATATCGTACTTCTTCGGGGTGGAGCGCAGATAGGAACGACCTTCGCCCACGAAGGCCCTCACCCGCGGGTGGTTGTAGACGCCGCCGCTGTAATCGGCATAACGGTTCTTGGCGGCGTCGATCATCGCCCCGACGAGATCGATCGCGTCGACGTGGGCGGCGCCGAAGGTAAGGGCTGCGAGCGATTCACCGCCAACCGCGGCGCCGATGACGAGCACCTCCGGCCGGCGGCCCCGATAGAGGTGATGGATCATCGAATTGCGCCCGAAGTAGTAGCTGTCCGGCGCCTGCGCGATCTCCTGCTCGAACCCTTCGTAGTCGCCGTCGAAACCCCGCATCCAGGATCCCTGCTGACCGCCGTCGATGGAGAACAACTTCGCATTGGGGCTCGCATTGAACACCTCCAGCTTGGACACCGGGTCCCACTCGACGAGTTCACGCAGGCCCCCCGCGATCATCCGGTCATTGCCCCGCTTGTTCGCATGCCCGCGGAATTCGAGATAGTCGTCGAGCGTCAGGGGGAAGAGCGCCATCGCGAGGGTGCCCGCGATCATCAAGTACCTGAGCGGGCGCACCGGCGGTGCGAATTGAGCAGCGGCCAGCAGGGCCAGCGCGGAGGCGACGAACAGCAGCCCACCTGGGCCGTACGCGGGTAGCAGCGGCAAAAACACTAGGCAGGCGACGGCGGCGCCGACAAGATCGAACAAATAAAGTCGGTGAATGCCTGCCGAGTAAACCGTGAAGACGTGGGAGAGAATGACGCCGCCGATGAAGAAGGGAATGATGATAGCCACGTACATGGCCCCCCACGCCCACGCCTGCACCGTCACGGTGGATTGATCGAAATCGACGCTGAAGGGCAGAGCATTGAGCAGGGGCAGCAGGGCGGGAGTTGCCGCCGCGAACGCAAGTGACAGCCACCACGGAAGATTGATTCTGCCCCTGCTCCCGAGCGGGAATAGATAGAGGTAGATACCGCCCAGGCCCAGGGCGAACATGGCCGATGTCAGCACCATGTAGCCGGTGCTCGGCGCGAGTATGACCTCCATGACGCGCACCAGCGTCAGTTCGACGGTCAGGATGGCAACGGAGATGAAGGCGACTCCCAGTCGCAGGCGCGGGGAGTCGCCGCTGCCGCTGGCGGCGGCAGTTTCTGTCATCGGTTCGATCCGTTCATGGGCGGGGCTGCGCGCAAGGCGCCGGTGCGCGTTTCACGGCCGAAGTGAGGCGCGGTCCCGCCGGGGCAGGGCGTTGCGAGAAGGTCTGCGAGCAAGCTCTGATTAAGAGTATCGTGGCGGCACACACACCGTGCGCCGGCTGCGAGGATCCTGGCCCTTCGTCACCGGCCGTCGTCGTGTCTGCGCGTTGTATCGTGGGCACGGGCTGCCCGTGCGGCTCCGGCCGAAGCGCCGACTCAACCGCGCGGGCCTGCTGTTCTCATGTCCGGCAGGCGCCGGCGGCGGCGCCGCTTGCCGGGCCATCTTAGTCTACCCCGAAACCCACAGCAGTTTAAGGGTCTGGCGAAAGACCCGACGGCCTCGCCGGCAAAGCCGCCCGAATCGGGTCCGCCCCTGTGATACCATACCATGCTCGGTGCGCGCCCCGCGCACGCCGGGACGCCCGAGTCCTTCCGGCCGACGCGGTCCCGCGCAGAGGATCCGCATAGCGCTCGCTGCCGCGTTCTCTGCACGCGGACGAGATCCAGGACGGGCCATACCCGCGCTTGACGGGCAAGCAGCGCGTCGTCACTGTTCACGTGCCGGAACCATTGAGCGACTCTCGCGTATCCGTGGTCATCGCCAACTTCAACGGCGGTGAGGACGTGCTGCGCACGATAGCGGCCTGCAAGGCTTCGCGCTGCGGGCTCGCGGAGATCATCGTCGTCGACGACGGGTCCACTGACGGGAGCCTCGAGGGCATCCGTCAGCGCCACCCCGATGTTCGTATCGTGGCGCTGCCCGCGAATACCGCGCGGCTAAACGTGGTGCGCAATGCCGGACTGCAGGCCGCTGTGGGTGATTATGCCCTGCTGCTGGACAACGACATCACGGTCGCACCGGATACCCTGCCGAGATTGCTCGAGGTTATCCGGGAGGATGACCGCAACGCCACTGCATCGCCGCGACTTCACTACAGTGATCGCTCCGCCAAGATCTACTGGGACGGAGGTTTGATACACTATCTCGGCGTGTCGATCTGCCACAATCGTGATCTTGAGATGGCGCCGCCGCCCCGTGCGCCGGAGAGAAATCTGGGTTGCGGCAACGTGCTGATCGACCTCGAGAAGCTGAAACTGATCGGTTTTTTCGATGAAGCCTATCGCATGGGCTGGGGCGACGACGGCGAGATCTATTATCGCTTCATCAGGGCCGGCTACGAGTGCCTGCACGTCAGCGACGTGAGCGCCTACCATATCGCGAAACCGCGCACGACGGAACGACTCGCCGCACAGCTCTACAACAGGTGGCTCTTCATCACTAAGAACTATGATGTCGGCACGTTGCTTCGAATCATTCCCGCCCTCATGCTTTTCGAAGCCGTGCAGTTCCTTTTCTGTCTTACGCGAGCGGCCGGTGGAGATTACTTCCGCGCGTTGCGGGATTTCATCGGCGACTTCACAGCAATCGTCGGCGACCGGGAGCGTATACGGCGCACCGCTGTGCGCCGGGATACGGACGTCCTGATCGCCGGACCGATTTTCGTGTCTTCCGGCAAGACCAGTGTTACCGAGCGCGGGCTGCTCGCGGCGCTGGATCGGCTTTTCCGCCTCTACTGGCGGCTCGTGGCTCCGGGCTCGAGATAGAGTGCAACCACACGCGCCTTGTGCCGCCTTCAAGGGGATGGCGATCCGCTGCGCCATAAAGCGCCGCGCGCCGGCGCGACGATACGACGAGGCCGAGTCGACAAGCGCCGGGTCACGCCGCCGCCCGTGAAACCCACCCGAGCTTCGGCGCTGCGGGCGGTGAAGGTCGTCGCCACGGCGCTGCTTCTCGCGTACGCCGTGAGCGCTTCCGATCTGGGCGATATCGTTTCGCTCGTATCCGAAGTTCGGGTCCCGGGGCTTCTGGCGTTGGTGCCGTTGCTGGCGCTCGACCGCGCGATCGCCGCGCTGCGATTGTGGCGGCTGTTTCTCGCGGTCGGCACCCCCGTCAAGCTCCGCCGCATCGTACTGAGCTCTTTCGTGGGCATCTACGTCGGCTACTTCATACCCTCCAGCGTGAGCGTGGACGGCATTACCGCCTACCTCCTGGGTCGTGACGCAGGCGGCCTCGCGAATCCGGTTGCGGTGATACTGGTCGACCGGGCGATCAGCATTGCCGCGACCATCACAGTCGGGCTGCTCTTTGCGTCCATCTGGTACATCGGCTGGTTTTCCACGCCGGACGTCTCGTGGGTGGTCGCGGCGCTGGCGGCGGTCGTCGTCTCGTGCCTGGTGGGGTATTTCCTCCTCGGGCGCCTGGCGATCTGGTCGGGCGCGCGGGAGGGTCTCATCGGCAAGGCCGGACGGGCGCTGCAGAGCCTTCTGCAGGCACTGGTGATTTTCGTCAAGAAACCGGTGTCCCTGGCGACCAACGTGCTGCTGGCGTATTCGCTGCTGGCGGTTAGAATCGCGCAGGTCGTTGTTTTGGCGTGGGCGCTCAACATCGAGGTGCCATGGCATTTCCTGGCGTTGTCGCAGTGCGCGGTCGCCGTCCTGCTGGTGATTCCTATCTCCGTCGGCGGCCTCGGACTGCGGGAAGCCACGTTCGTAAGTCTGTTCGCCCTGGGCGGACACGCGCAGAGCGACGGTCTGGTCCTGTCGCTGGCGCTGCTGGCCATGGACCTCATCCTCGTGGCCGTCGGCGGCGTGATCTACTCGACGCACAAGGGAGCTTTTTTCCTCGCACGCAACGAGGTCGAGCAGGGCGCAGTGAAACGGTAGACACTGGCGGGACTCAAGCGTCTCGATGTCGAACGGTCCGAATCATCGTCGAAAATCAGTCGGCCGATGCAGATAAATCCGGCAATCCGTAAGACGAGCGTCAACGCGGCGCTGCGGCTGCTGCACCGGAGCGGCGTCAGTGCGCTCTTCGGCCGGCTCGTGCCGTCTCGCGGCGCGATCCTCATGCTCCACCGCGTCACCGACGGGTCCGGGGCCGACGGCGAATTTCGACCCAACGCCGAGATTTCCATCGACAAGGCTTTTCTGGAGGCCGTCATCGAGCACCTGCTGGCGGACGACTGGAGCGTGGTCGGTCTCGACGAAGCCCTGACGCGGCTGCGTGGGGATCGCGGGCGGAAGAAATTTGCCGTCTTCACTTTCGACGACGGCTACCTCGACAATCTCGAGCACGCGCTACCGGTGTTTCGGCGCCATGCTCTTCCGTTCACGGTATACGCCACCACCGGGTTCACGACCCGGGAGTACCTGCCTTGGTGGTATGCGGCGGAAGAGGCCCTTGCATCCGTGGACGAGTTCGATCTGGAGGTGCCGGGTCTGCGCGGGCCCCGACGATGCGCTACGCTCGAGCAGAAGTACGATCTGTTTGCGCGTCTTCGCGCCGTCATGATGCGATTGCCGCCTCCGGCGCTCAGCCGCATCGGCGCCGAGCTGCTCGCCGTGGCCGGTCGGGATCCGCGAAACTTCGCCGACTCGCTTCTGCTGTCGCCGGATCAGTTGTCGGAGCTTGCCGCCTGCCCCGGCGTCGAGATCGGAGCCCACTCGCATTCCCACGCGGTGCTGGGGACGCTGAACGCGACGCAGCTCGACCACGAAATCGCTCACAGCTGCCGTCTGCTCGAGTCCTGGCTGGGCAGAAGGACCCGCCACTTCTGCTACCCCTTCGGCGGCAAACGGGAGTGCGGTCCGCGGGAGGCGGCGCGTGTCGGCGCGCAGGGTCTGGTCACGGCCACGACCACGGTGAAAGCGGTGCTTGCGCGGCGGCATGCAGAAACCCCGTTCGCACTGCCGCGGGTGGCGATTAACGGCTCGCAGCAGCAAGTCGAGCTGTTGCAGACTCAGCTCTCCGGGCTCGTGCCGGCGCTCAATCGCAGCGTGCGGGCGCTGGGCGTCGGCTAGCCGCCGCCGGACGGCGTCTTGCAGGACGTCGCAGCGACGATGAGGCTGTGCCCCTGGGTGAAGAACAGCAACCGATCGAGATAGCTCATCGTCTTGACCAAGGGATAGATCGCGCAGTAGACCTTGAACTTCTTCTCGTGCTTGCTCAGGTCCTCGGCGGTGACGACGACTCCCTTGCGAGACTGGCCGCCGCCGCCCGCCATCTCCACGCCCAGGCTGATGAAGATATCGATCAGCTCAGTAAAAAAGCGGGAGTAGGTTCTGCTGTCGTCGATCTTGAATGCGGGGGTGAGCACACCGGTGAGGGCCTCGCGTGTGTAGCCGGGCCGCACATGGCCATGCTTTTCGTCGCTCAGACCCACCGCCAGTCGGATTGCGCGTATGACCGAAAGGGATTTGGCGTGGGGCACGTTGACGATGAGCCTGCCGCCCGGCTTCAAGATGCGATAGAGCTCGTCCGCGAAGTGCCTGTCGTCCTCGATGTGCTCGAGGAAGTCGATGATCACCACGGCGTCGAACTGATCGTCCCGGAAAGGCGTGGACCCGCCGTCGATCTGATATACGTCCTTCCCCACGAGCGCCCGGATGGACGCCACGGTCGCGGCTTCGAGGTCCGCACTGAACCAGGTTCCACCCGTTTCACGGAACAGGTAGCTGATGACGCCGTTATCGGCGCCGATGTCGAGCAGTGTCTTGCCTTTGGGATCCCCCAGCATCTGTGACAGCATGGCGAACTTCGCCTGCTTCAGAACCGACTTGTCGAACAGCTTTAGCAGTATCGACGTGTAGGCGTCTTCGTGTGCAGTCACCGTCGTTGCCATCGGGGTCGCCTTCGGGGGCGTCGGTCGCAGTCGTGCTCGCAGCCGTCGCGCGCGTGGTAAGCGGCACGGATAGTAGGCAGCTTCGCCGCGCCGATCAAGCGCGGCGAGCCCGTTAACGCGTTGCAGAGCCCGCACGAGACGGCGGCGTCGTGGCCGTCGCTCCGGCGCCCGGGAACCGGTTGGCCATCTGCTATAGTACGCGGCGTCGGCGGGGCGAACGAACGGGCGATCCGCCGCATACCCGGGGTTTCGCCGTGCCGTCGACGTCGTGCGAAGCCGGGTGCCGGTAAAGCGGACTCCAGCTCTGGGGGCCGACGCGTAGCGGTCCCGGCGTTCCCGCGGCGGCTTGACGCCCGGCGACCCATCGCCAGGAGCTGTCTGCGTAGTTCGAGATGTCGCGCGCATTCTTAAGCCGGTCTTTACGCGAGCACCGACTCGCCCTGGCCTTGTTCCCCCTGCTGGCGGCCGTATTCCTCTACGACGTGTTGTTTCTGGACAAGAGCCTGAGCGCTTTCGATATCGCTCTGCGCCAGTCGAGCTGGACCTCGGAGATCGGTTATCGGGCCGTTCACGATCTCATTCTGTCGGACTCGCCCTACGCCCATTATCCCGAGCGGCAGTTCAACTGGCGCCTGATGCGCGCCGGTCAGAACGCGGAATTCAGTCCCTACATATTCAGCGGCATGCCGGTGATGCCACAGGGCATCGGCGGTTTCGTCACCAGCCTGCCGCAGCTGTTCCTGTCCACGCCCGAAGCCATCGACTGGTCGACGTGGTTTCGGCTCACCCTCGCCGGTTTCTTCATGTACCTGCTGCTGGTCGGGTTGGGTCTGGAGCGTCTCGTGGCCGTGGTCGGCGGCATCGTGTGGACGTACAACCTGCATCAGATCGTGTGGTTGGAGTTTCCTCAGCACCTCGCGACCCAGTTGTGGATTCCGCTGCTGTTCCTCCTGAACTATCTGGTGCTGAAGCAGGAATTCCGGCGAGAGCACGTCGTTGGCCTTTTCCTGGTGAACCTGTTTTTCTACACCAGCGGCTATACGCAGATCGTGTTGTACACCTACATTGCCATCGGTCTGTTCAATACCGTCTATGTGCTGTTCGATGCGCACAGACGGTTTGCGGCAAGGGCGAAGCGGTGGCTGCTGGTCAATCTCCTCTACGTTGCCCTGGCTGTCGTCGTGCTGCCGGGCGTATTGGAAGAGGCCCGGGAAATCAGCGACGGTCTGCGCGGTGCGCAGAAATTCCGACTGCCGCAGACCCCTGTCGACCTCGGCATCGGTTCACTGATCGAGCTGGGGCGCAACCTGCTTCCCGGCATAGACGGGCTCAAGCGCTTCTACTCGGCAACGTATCTCGGCGGGGCCTACGGTGAGCGCTGGAGTGCAACCGTTTTCGGCAATGCGGTGGAAGGCAGCGCTTATTTCGGCGTGTTGTCGCTTTTCTTTGCGTTCTTCTCGCTCTCGGATCCGATTCGCCGCACCGAAGGCAGGCTCTACCTGGCCCTGGTGATTCCCCTGCTGTTCTTTCTCGGCCTCAGCGTGCGCGATGACCTGATCGTCTGGATCTTCGGCCTGATTCCGCTGGCGGGTCTGGGGTCCACGGCAAGGTCCGTTACGATCATAGTCTTCGTGCTCACGGTGCTGGCGGGTTTCGGGCTGAGCCGTTTCGCCGGGCTCTTGCGCGAGTCGAGGCTGCTGCTTCCCCTCGGTGCGATCCTGGTGTTCGCTGCGGTGCCTTTCGTGGTAAAGATCTTTCATCCGGCCCTCGCCTCGCGTCATTTCCTATACCCCCTCGCGCTGCTGGCTCTCCTCGCCGCGGCGACGTACATCGGCGTTCGCCTGTCGCGGCCCCGATTGGTCGTCTCCACAGTCGCCGTCGTCACGGCGGCGGATCTGGCTCTGGCCGGATTTGCCTTCAACACGCGCCTCGACAACGAGCTGGTGTTCCCCACGAACGAGACCATTCGCCACCTGTTGAGCGACGAGGACGTCTTTCGAGTCGCGGTTCTGGCGGAGAAACCGCTGTATCATCCCAACATGCTGAGTTACTACGGTCTGGCGACGATCGGCGGCTACTCAACCGTCGCCCCCAGACGCTACCTCGACTTCATCAGGCAAGCTTATGGACAAGTGCACGTCACGGTGAACGGCATATTGTTCCTGTTTTTCGGCGACCTCGACGTGTTGCGGCTGCTCAATGTGAAGTATGTGATCAGCGACCGTGAGCTACGCTCTGCGGCGGTGGAGCTCGACCACGAAGCGAACGGCCATTTCATCTACAGAATCGTATCGCCGCTGGCGAGGGCCTACTGCGCGAGCCATGCCCTGGTGGAAGCGAGCGATGAGGCGCTGCTGGAGAGATTCACCTCGCTCGCGTCGGACTTCGACCGGCCGGTGGCGACCGTCACGCCCACGGGCCTGGAGGGAGCACTGACCCGGAACTGCGCCATACGGGATCTTGACGTCTTCACCAATCGACTGAAGATGGTGGCGTCGGCCGACGAGCAGACCCTGATATTCGTGCCGTACGGCTTCTCAGAGCGCTGGCGCCTGGAGATCGACGGCCGGCCCTCCGAGCTGATGCGGGCGAATTACAACTTCATGGCTTTCAAATTGCCGCCCGGGGAGCATGCCGTCGAGGTTTACTACCGCAACGACACGCTGATCGCCGCGGCGGTGCTGCAGATCGCTCTGGCCGTCGCGGTGATACTGATTGTCACGCTCGGCGGATCGCACCGGCCGGCGCGTTATCTTTTCGTCATCCTGGCACTCGTCATCGCCGCCAGGAGCGCTTTCTCGATTCCGGGGGTTCGCAACGACAGCGTCCCCGAGCGCTTCGTGTGCCACGACTCGCCGTGGTCCCGTTGTCGACCGTGAGAGTCCGGTTTCCTCGCTGAGGCTTTACGCCCGCAGATGCGTGTACTGGTAGTTGCGCCTCACCCGTTCTATCAGGAGCGAGGCACGCCCATCGCGGTGGACCTTCTCCTGCGCGCCCTCAGCGAGAGGGATGCGCAGGTGGACCTGCTGACGTTTCACGAGGGCCAGGACCGCAGCTACCCGGGTCTGACGATCCACCGCTGCCGGCCCTGGCTGCGCATGACCGCCGTGCCGCCGGGTTTCTCCGGTAAGAAGCTCGCCTGCGACGCGGCGCTGTTCGTTCGCTTCGTGAGCCTGCTGCGGAGCGGTCGCTACGACGTGGTTCACGCCGTGGAAGAGGCGGGCATGATGGCGTCCGTCCTCTGCCCCTTGTTTTCCGTCCCCTACGTCTACGACATGGATTCACTCATCTCGCGCCAGATCGTCGACAAGTACCCGAAGTTGCGGCTCCTGCAGGGCGTCATGGCGGCCCTGGAATCTCTGCCCATGCGCCACGCGCGGGTCGTGGTGCCCATGTGCGACGCACTGGCATCGACGGCATCCCGCTACCGCAGGGACGGCATCGAGGTGCTCAGGGACGTGTCGCTGGCGATACCGGCCGATCCGGCGACCGAAGGCGGCGAGGCGCTGCGAGAGAGCCTTGGCGTGAGGGGACCGATCGTGATGTACGTCGGCAACCTCGAGCCGTATCAGGGCATAACTCTGCTTCTCGAGAGCGTCGCCAGGGCACTGTCGGGCGGCGATGACATGGATCTCGTCGTGATCGGCGGCAGTGAGGCGGACATCGAGCACTACCGAAGCATGGCGGCGGCGCTGCGTATCGCCGCGCGCGTTCACCTGCTTGGTCCGCGGCCGCTGTCCGGGCTCGGTTACTACCTGCGCCAGGCGGACGTGCTGGTGTCGCCGCGCACGCAGGGCGTGAACACGCCGATGAAGATCTATTCCTACATGGATTCGGGCGTGGCGATTCTCGCGACCCGGCTGGCCACCCACACGCAGGTGCTCGGCGACGAGACCGCCGCCTTGGCCGCGCCCGAGGCCGCGGCGTTCGCGGCGCAGTTGGTGAGGCTGCTGCGCGATGCCGAACTGAGAAAGCGCCTGGCGGCGGCTGCGAAGAGCCGCGTTCGCCGCGAACACAGCTACGAGAGCTTCCGTGAGACCGTGAACCGCATCTACGACGGTTTCGGGACCGGGGCGCCGTCGCCATGAGGCCCGTCGCCGTTGCCAACGCAGCCGCCGACAGGATCGATACCGGGCGCAGCTACGACGTCATCGTCGTCGGCGGCGGAATCAACGGCTGCGCGCTCTTGTGGGAGGCGGCGAGGCAAGGGTTTTCCGCGATTCTGCTCGAGCGCGGCGATTACTGTGCCGAGACATCGGCTAACACGCTCAAAGTCATTCACAGCGGTATCCGTTACCTGCAGACGCTGGCCCTGAAGCGGGTGTGGGAGTCCGTGGCCGAGCGTGACGCGCTCATGCGCTTGGCGCCCCACCTCGTGCGGCCCTTATCCTGCCTCACGCCGACGAGCGGAATGATGTTGCGCAGCCGCTGGGCGGCGGGCCTCGCCTGGCTCGCGTTCGATGCCATTCGCGCCGCCCAAGGTTCCGGGGCGGCGTCGATAGGGCGTAACCGCGTTCTCAGCAAGGCCGAGTGCCTGCGGCTGGTGCCCTGGCTGGCGGACGAGCAGGGTCTGAGCGGCGCCGCGCTGTGGTATGACGCGCAGGTGGTCAATGCCGAACGGCTTGGCCTCGCGTTCGTGCTCTCGGCGCAAGCGCTCGGCGCCGACGCCTGCAACTACGCCGAGGTCGAGGACCTGATCGTTCGCGAGGGCAGGGTCTGTGGGGTGCGCGTGCGCGACGTCCTTACCGGGGGTGGGGCGAGTGTGACGGGACGGACGGTCGTCGTCGCCGCGGGGGCATCCTTGCCGGGGCTGCTGTCGACCTGGCACGGGGACGCGGTTGCCGCGCCGCGTTTCGTGCGCGCGGCCAACATCGTCACCACGCGGCGGCTGTCGGATGTCGCTGTCGGGCGGGCGTCGCGTGCCGGCGCAGGCGAGCAGCGTCTGCTGTTCGCGGCGCCCTGGGCCGGCAGAACCCTGATCGGCACCTGGTACTTTCCCGGGGACTGCAACTCTCACCCGGGAGGCCAGCCGTGCTTGACGCACGCGGAGCTGTCCGTGTGTCTGCGCGACGTCGAAGCAACCTTTCCCGGCGGCCCCCTGGGCGAGGAGGAGATCGCCCTGGTGCACACGGGGCTGCTGCCGGCGCAGGGCATGCGGGGCGCGGCGGCCTCCCATCGGCTGAGCGAGAAGGAGAAGATCTTCGAAGTTCGCCGAGCCGGCCGGGAAACGGGCCTCATTGCCGTCGTGGGAGTGAAGTACACCACGGCGCGAAGCGTGGCGCGCAAGGCGCTGCGCTACGTTGGTGCTCGCCTCAGCGGTCAGCCCGGCGGGCGGGCGATGCCCGAGACGACGCTCTACGGGGGCGACATCGGCTCGCTCGACGCCTTCGTGCAGGCGAAGGCGCAGGAGTACGAGGAGATTGCCGGCACGCGCACCGTCGCGCGGCTGGCAGGTCTTTATGGGAGCAAGCTGGACGCGATCATGCGGCTCGCGGCGCGGGACGCGCGCATGGCCGAAACCATCCCGGGGGTCGCGGGGTCGATCAAGGCCGAGCTTCGCTACGTTCTCGAAAACGAGTCAGCCTGGACGCTGTGCGACGCTCTCGTGCGTCGCACCGGCATCGGCGGCCGGGCACGGCCGACGGCGCAGACCATTGCCTACTTCGCCGACACGATGGCGGCCCACTTCGGCTGGAACGACGCCGTGCGGCAGGCGAATATCGATGCCGTCGATCGCTACTACGAGAGGATCGTATAGAATCCGACCACGCGCCGATAGCCGCGCTCCCACGAAAGAGAAGCGATTGTGACGCAACCCGATCGACCCAGTCCGCTGGAGTACGAGACGCAGGGGGGCCAGACGCGGCTGCAGGGTGCGCTGAGTGACCAGGACACCTCGGCGCTGCGCAAGTACCAGGATATCAACGTTGGCTCACACCGCTTGCTCGCGCTTCTGAAATACGAGCTCTTCGTGACCTTTCTCGCACCCCTGCCCGGAGCGCTGGGATTGCTTCTGCGAAAGACACTGGCGCCCCTCTTTCTCGGCTCTGTCGGTCGCGGGGTGATCATCGGGCGCGGAGTCACTTTTCGCCACCTGCATAAGATTCACCTCGGCGACGGCGCCGTGATCGACGACTTTGCCGTTCTCGACGCCAAGGGCGCCGACAACGGCGGAATCTTCGTCGGTCGCAATGTGTTGATCGGGCGTGGCACGGTGCTGAGCTGCAAGGACGGCGACATCCGTATCGGCGATGGATCGAACCTGGCGATGAGCTGCTTCGTCCAGTCCGGGCGAACCGTGACGATCGGTGAGAAGGTGCTGTTCGCGGCATATTGCTACGTTATCGGGGGCGGCACCCACAGGAGCGAGCGCACCGACATTCCCGTGATGGATCAGGGGCAGACGATTCGTGGCATCCACATCGGCGATCACGCCTGGTTGGGCGCAGGCGTCAAGGTCATGGATGGCGTTCAGATCGGGCGCGACGCCATCATCGGCGCCGGCGCCGTCGTCGTCGACGACGTTCCGCCCTATCACGTGGCGGTGGGCGTGCCCGCGCGTGACGTCAGGGACCGCCGCGACGCGGCTGCTCGCGAATAGGCCGCTCGCCCCGCAGGCCCGTCCGACGAAGGCGGCTTTCAATCGCGCTTGCGGTAGATCATGACGTAATCGCGCCGTACGTTGGAGAATTCCCGCGTGGGCTCGAGGTGCAGGTAGCCTTTGATGAGCTCTCGCCGCCCCGCCGATCCTGCCTTGACGTCAAAGGCCAGATAAGCATTGCTGTGCCACGCGTCATAGATGACGTGGATCAGCCTCTTTGTGCGTTCATACCCGCGAACAGTACGATCACGGCGCCGACGATTTCTCTTTTGTAACCGCTGTCGGTGAGGCCGGGGACCAGCGCGATCAGCGCCGGGTAGGCAGGGGCGTCGATGAGGGCGGCGCGAAAGACCGTTGTGAGCTCAGGGACAAGGCGCGGTGGGGTCGCGCTCAGTTCTCCGGAAGGCGGCGGGCGCCGTGAGCCGGCGCCAGCCCGGGGACTGTGCCCGGATCGCCGCGTCGGCGCCGAAGCGCTGCCGTTTGCCGCGGGGTCGACCGCCGCCCGCGCCGCCTCGCGCGAGCACGGGCCCGGCGGCGCCTCAAAACCGGAACTTCAGGCTCGTCACCAGAGCGGTGTCGTCGCCGCCGCCGGCCTCGTGATAGGCATTTTGGCGATGCAGCAGGTGAGCGCCTAGGCTCGTGCCCCTCTTACGGTACTGGTAGTAAATTTCGTAGACGTGCTCCGTACCCTTGGGCTCGAGCTCGATGTGTTTCCTGTTTCTGTAGATGTTGCCTTCCATGTCGAGTGCATAGGGGACGTCCAGATCCGCGCTGCCGCTGGTGACGCGCAGAGGCTGAGAGAATGCGATTCCGAACTGATCGCCCCGGTCGAAGACGTCGTTCGAGACTACCCCCAGGCCGAAGGCATTGCTGCCCAGGTCGGTAAAATTCTGCAGCAGAGTTTCGGATCGGTCTTCCACGTACGTGTAGCCCTGAGTGTAGTTTCCCAGCAGGTAGGTCCCGGGCACGAGCTGCAGTGCACCGGACAATCCCAGTGACCAGGTGCTCGCGCCGTCTACGCTCAGTGCACCGTCGGAGGATCCGCCGAAAAGGCTGCCGTCTTCCTCCAAGTAACCGAATTGAGCACTCAGCGAGAAGGTCTCGCGCTCGTAGGTCCCCTCGAACAACACGCTGTCGCTGCGCAGACCGAAGCGCTCGTTGTCGTCGACCTGCGCCATGCCGAACTTGAGCTCGACATCGGGTCTCATACGGTAGCCGACCTGCGAGCCGAACCCAGAGTCGCCGAAGCCGAAGAACGGCGCCGAGAAGGTGTCGTCGGAGAGAAACGATATGCCACCGAAGGCGGTTTGCGCGGCGGCCGCGGCACCAAAGCTGTCCCTCGGCAGCGAGTTGAGGCCGACGCTGTAGCGGGAACCGTCGGCGTTGAAGCCGACGAAGGACATGCTCACCCTCTCTACGGGCGCCTCGAATGGATCGAGCGCCGCCGGCATCGCCTGCGGATTCTCCTCGATATGACGGGATACGACGCCATAAAGCTGCGCTTGTCCATTGTCGATCAACGTGTCGACGATCACTTCGTCTTCGAGTGCGTCCAGCACGGACTTCACATGGGCAGAGTCGTCGCGGAACGTGACCCACTGCGCCAGATCCACGTGGTAGCCCCGGCCGTAGCCGTCGATCACGAGGGTGTGCGCCAGGTCGTCCTTGTTTCGCTGCATGAGCGCGTAGCCGATGGCGCCGCCGATGCCCAGCGCCGCCGCCGCCACCGCGGGGCCGCTGCCGCCGCCGGAGCTCGAGGAGCCGCCGCCGACACCGATGTCTCCCTGGGGGCTTAGGGCACGCTCGACGTTGACTTGGCCGTGACCGTAGACCGAGTCGACGCCGGCGGCGCCGAGATCGTCTGCGGTCTGGAACAGCAGCTGCACGATCTGCTCGGCGGTGAGCTGCGGCGCCGCCGCCTTGAGCCTGGCGGCGGCGGCCGAGATGTGGGCCGTTGCGAACGAAGACCCGAACACGGCGCTGAACTGATTGACGCCGGGGGCCGACAGCGCGAATTGAGCGAGGGTTCCCGCCCGGTTGGAATTGACGAGAATGCCGCCCGCCCCGTCCAGTCCGATGGCGACGATGCCGCGGCCGCCCAGCTGGGGTACCGCCAGGGCGTCACCCTGGGGCGAGGGCCCGGCGGCGTTGAGCGCAGGCACGACGATGATCTTGCCGGCGGCAGCGGCGGCGGCGAGAACCTGCCGCGAGGCCTGGGCACCCTCGGATTTGTTGATCACGAAGACGCTCGGGTTGGCCGCCGCGAAGTTGATGCCGGCATCGACGACGCCGCGGCTGCTCTCGAAGTTCGGACCGGTTACCTTGACCGGCATGATCAGGGCGCCCGGAGCCTGCTGGTTGATGACCAGGGCGACGGTCGTGCCGTGCCCGTTGCGGCTGTCGTCGCGGGTGTCGCCGTTGCCGTTGTAGAAATTGAAGCCGGGGACGAGGACGTTCTGCAACGGTGGGAAGATGGCGACCCCGCTATCGATGAGGGCGATGGTCGACTGCGCCCGCACGGTGCCCGTTGCCAGGCCGATGCACGTCGCGACGATGCACAGTTGTGCCAGGCGTCCCGCACACCGGATGCCCGGCGCGGGACCACCACGGTCGTTCCGCGGGCGGGATCGAGTTGTGACTTTCATGGGACAAGAATCTCCACTCGACCGCCGTCGGCAAAGCCATCTGGGGCCCCGACGCGCGGATAGGAATACGTTCTTCCACCGATGAAGAAAGAATAGTCGATCGGGCAGCGGTTTCAATGGTCCCGGAGTTTCGAGTACGATGCCTCCGGCCCGCTTTGCAGATCCAGCCTGCGTCGCCGGGCTGCCGCTGGCTATGAAGCCGACCTGTCCTGATGTGATGGCCTCCAACAACGACCTTTGCGTTGGCGTGACCGGCGCCACCGGCTTCCTCGGCGGCGCCCTCACGGAGTCGCTGCTGGGGAGCGGCCGGCGGGTTCGCCTCCTCGTTCGCGATGCGTCCCGGGCGGCCCGTTTCGAAGACCGGGTCGAGGGCATCGTGACCGGTGAGATCACCGACCGCCACGCGGTGCGGGAGCTCGTGCAGGGCTGTTCCACCGTGTTTCATCTGGTGTCGAATTTCCGCTCGGCCTCCGGCCCCCCGGAGAGCTATCGCAGGGTCAACGTCGGCGGTACCGAGTGCGTGGTGGACGAGTCGATCACCGCCAAGGTGCATCGCCTGGTTCACTGCTCGACCATCGGGGTGCATGGCGATGTGATGGAGATTCCGTGCACCGAGGAATCGCCCTTCAATCCCGGTGATCTGTATCAGGAGACGAAGCTCGAGGCCGAGCAGTATTGTCGCCGCAAGGCCGGCGACAGCGAGACCGAGATCGTCATCGTGAGGCCGTGTTCGCTCTACGGGCCCGGTGACCTGCGCATGCTGAAGATGTTCAAACTGTTGGCAAAGAGGCGTTTCTTCCTGCTCGGCGACGGCTCGGCCTTCTTCCATGCCGTGTACATCGACGACGTGGTCAGAGGCTTGCGCCTGGCCGCCGACACGCCGGGCATCGGCGGCGAGACATTCATCATCGGCGGCGAGACTTATCTGCCTCTGCGCGATTACGTCGCCGCGGCGGCACGCGCCCTGGGAGTCGAGGCCCCGCTGATTCGTTTGCCCTACGCGCCGTTCTGGCATCTGGCACGCCTCGTCGAGGCGCTGTGCGTGCCCTTCGGCATCGAGCCGCCGCTGCACAAGAGACGTGTTCGCTTCTTCCGCAACAACCGGGCCTTCAGTATCGAGAAGGCCAAGCGTGTCCTGGGTTATCGACCCCAGGTCACCCTTGAGGAAGGCATGGGGCGCACCGTCGCCTGGTACAGAGAGCATGGCTATCTGTAGCAAGGCGATGTCCGCCGTTCCCCCCAACCCCCCGGGCGTTGCGACATGCAGGCCGGGACTTGGGGACATCTATCGTGAATTAGGAGGTATTTCAATGACGAGGGGTTATCGCTACCGACAAAAGCGCACGACGAGCATGATTGACGCAGCCGCTCCGCTCGATCGCTCGCGGCTACTGCGCTGGGCGGGCCTGTGGGTGCTCAGTCTGTGTCTGCTGCCCGTGGCCTGTGCCGAAACGGATACCGCCAGCGACCCTGCAGAGGTGATCGTTCTGAATCCGGCCGACGCCGAGCGGAAAGGCAGCATTGTCTACAAGTGGGACCTGTGGGTCGTCTGGTGCGGGCACAATATCTGCGACGGAAGCTACACCTGGCGTTTTCCCGAGAAAGGGCGGTATACGTTCGTCTGGCCCGTGGGTCACAAGTGCGCGGGCTCCGCGCCCTACGCGTTGCTCATCAACGGCAAGGAAGTCAACAGGGGGAGAATACCGCAGCTCGGCTCCTGCGAGGGCTGCACCCCGCGCAACATCCGCGAGAACCCGGACGGTCGGTACGGGCACAAGAAGGAGATCGTTCTCGGGCGCTACAAGATGAACAAGGGCGACAGGGTCGAGCTGCGGGCTCGCAACTCCTTCGTCTGCGGCATCGAGAATCCAGGCGCTTACGCCGCCTTCAACGAGCTCCTCGCCCGGCCCTGATCCAGGGCGAACCGGGCCGTCCGCGCCTCAACCCTCCGGCGTGCGCAGCCAGCGGCTCGCGCGCTGGTCGATCACGAGATCCGGCTCGTGCTGCAGCACGAGCTCCTTCATGTACTCGAAGTTCGACGGGCTGTGGGGCACGTAGTGAATGTAGCCGAAACTCTCCGAGAGATAGGGCATCAGGGCCAGTGAGTAGGAGTCGCGGAACATGAGCACCCGGTGGCCCGCTCTTGGGCAGGTCGTGGTGAATGCTCGCCGGTGCTTCGTCTCGACGTCCGGAATCTGCGGGAACTCCGGGTAGGCGGCGCATTCGTGGACCGGGGCGGCGGGCTCCACGAGCGTCTCCCCGAGTATCGCCTGCATCTCGAGCGCCTGGGCCAGGTCCCCGCCCGGGGCGCGGCGGGTCACGAAGTCCTCGCTCGCGAGCTCCAGCGTGCGCGATTGCGGCAGGCGCGGCAGCAAGTGCTCCATGATCGCCGTGTAGGCCACGTAGGCGCCAAGTTCGTTCCAGTGGGTGTCCGTCTTGTGGTAGACACGCCGCTGCCGACGCGCACGCTCCAGCGCCGGGCGCAGATCCAGGATCGGCACGTCGGTGCGCTCGCGCAGGTGGTCGACAAGCTGATCGAGGCGCGAGCGCCTCGATATCATCTTGACCGAGCCCGGCAGGTGCTCGGGGTACACCAGATGCTTGTTGGGAGCGGCGACGAACAGGTAGTGAATGCCGCGTTGCCGCAGCCACTCGTTCTTGGCCGACAGCACGTTCGCCCAGTGCTCGAGCTCCCGCGGTGCGAGGGGCCAGCCGTTGCGCATGTCACGGATGTGGGGGTTGCCGGTCTGGTAAAGCCATCCGTCGCTGCCGACCAGCACGATCGAGGAGGTGGAGACACCGAACCAGATTATGCGTATGCGGTTGAACCAGTGGATCAGCTCCCGCCGAAAGCCAAAGTGGTCACTGGCATAGGCGTCGATCTGCGCAGGAAGCGCGAGAAGTTTCTCCAATCTCCAGGAGAACTCCGGCGGCGGCGCGAGCTCGCGCCGCTCCGTGGCTGAGATGCTTTGACTCGGTTGTGTGAGCAGCATGAGGCCGGGCACGACCAGTGCGGCCAGAAACAGCGCGATGCTAGTGAATTTGCCGACGGAGCCGGTCATCAGAAGCGAAAATAGATGAACGGATTATGGGTGCCCGCAGCGAGATGCATTGCCACCAGCAGCAGCACGGCGCCGACGAACATGACCGTCGCGGCGGGTACCGCCGCCCGCAAGGCCCCCCCAGAGACAGCCCCGGGAGTGAGAGTTTGCCGCCTCCCGGCCAGCCATCGCCGCAGCCACGGCACCACCGGCGTCGAGGCGACGAGGGCGACTACCAGCAGCACGGCGATCTCGCGATTGAGGTAAAGCGCCGGGTAGTAGTCGACTCCCGTGCCCTTGCCGGCGCCGAACATGGCCTTGAGAAAGTATCGGGCATAAGCAAAATCGTCTGCTCGGAACACGACCCAGGCGAACATCACCACCAGCAGGGTATAGGCGTGCCTCACTGGCGCCCACAGCCTGACAAGCAGCGCGCCCAGGAACCGTCTCTCGAGCACGAGAAACGTTCCGTGAATGAGCCCCCACGCGACGAAGGTCCAGCTCGCGCCGTGCCACAGCCCGCACAGCAAGAACACGATGAGCAGATTGACGTAGGTCCGCGAAGGGCCGCGTCGGTTCCCCCCCAGGGGTATGTAGAGGTAGTCGCGGAACCAGCGCGAGAGGGAGATGTGCCAGCGCCGCCAGAATTCGCGGATCGACTGGGAGATGTAAGGGTAGTCGAAGTTGATGAGAAAGCGGAAGCCGAAAAGGCGGCCGAGGCCGATGGCCATGTCCGAATAGCCTGAGAAGTCGAAGTAGATCTGAAACGTGTAGCAGGTTGCACCCAGCCACGACAGCCCGAGGGTGAGCTGGTCGGCCGGAATCGCGAATACCTCGTCCGCGACCTCGCCGAGCGGATTGGCGATCAGCATCTTCTTGCCGAGGCCGACGGTGAAAAGAATCACCCCGGAGTAGAATCCCTCGAGCGTGACGCGGCGTGAGCCGAGCTGGCGGTCGATGTCGTGATAGCGCACGATGGGGCCGGCGATCAGCTGGGGGAACAGGGAGATGTAAAGCGCGCTGTTGACCGGGTTGCGCTGCACGATGGCCTGCTCGCGATACACGTCGATGACGTAGGACATGGCCTGGAAGGTGAAGAAAGAGATGCCGATGGGCAGGTGCACTGGAGCGAGCTCGATTGTCGAAAGACCCGCGGCGACGAGCAGCGGGTTGACGTTGTCGACGATGAAGTTGGCGTACTTGAACGCTCCGAGCAGAGCAAGATTCAGGGCGACGGCTATGCCGACGGCGGCCTTGCCGGCGTGCCGGCCCCTGAACGCGGCGATGACGATGCCGGCGCAGTAATTCATGAAAATGGACGCGAGCATCACGAGCACGAACGCGCCCTCACCCCAGGCGTAGAACAGCAGGCTCGCCACCAGGAGCAGGAGGTTCTTTAGGGCCTTGGGCGTCAACAGATAAGCCAGAAGAACGCCCGGCAAGAACAGATAGAGAAAGACCGGCGTGCTGAAGACCATGGAGACGTGATCGGTGGAACCGTTCCCGATGATACTCTATCCGCATGCACGGGGGCCGGCGGCCGGGAGAGAGCACGGCACCGGCAGGCGCTGCGGCCCCGCGCCCGGGCCGTTGCAGCGGGGTCGGGGGAACTCGGCGCCGGCCGGCGCAAGGCCGCAGAGCTCGGGAGGGTGAGGCGCTGGATATATCGGTCGTCGTGCCGGTTTTCAACGAGGGCAGGGACAGCCTGTACAGCGTCGCGGCACTGCTGCACGTACCGGACCTGCGCGAAGTCATCGTCGTGGACGCCAGCACCGCGACCGATTCACGTGCGCGCGTGGATGCGCTCCTTGCACGAAACACGGGACACCGTCGGCCCCGGCTGCAGGTGCTGCGCGGCGTTGCGCGCGGCAGAGCGGAGCAGATGAATGCAGGCGCGCAGCAAGCCCGTGGCGACGTGCTCCTGTTCTTGCATGCGGATACGCGTCTGCCGCCGGGGGCGGCGCAGGCGATTCGCCGGGCGCTGACGAAGGGTTCTCGATGGGGACGTTTCGACGTGCGACTGGACGACCCGAGGCCGGCCTTGCGCATCGTCGAGGCGGCCATGAATGCGCGCTCGGCGTTCAGCGGGATCGCCACGGGCGATCAGGCGATTTTCGTCGAGCGCAGGCTGTTCCGGCGCTTGGGCGGCTACGCGAACATACCGCTGATGGAGGACATCGAGCTGTCGCGGCGGCTGAAGCGCTACGGGCGGCCGGCGCGGATTCGCAGCCGGGTGCAGACCTCGGCGCGGCGATGGCAGCAAGGCGGCATCGTGCGCACCATCGTGCAGATGTGGGGCCTGCGGCTCATGTACTGGCTCGGTGTCGCGCCCAAGCGGCTGGCTTCGTGGTACGGTAACCCCCGATGAAATCACCGGTCCTGTATCTTTTCGCGAAGCAGCCGCGGCCGGGCACGGTCAAGACCCGGCTGCGCCCGCAGTGCTCCGCGCGTCGCGCGGCCGGCATCGCGGCGCATCTCGTTGCCGCCACCGCCGAACGGGCCGCGGGTGCCTGGGGCGGAGAGGTCGTCCTGTGCTGCTGGCCCGACGCGCAGCACCCGTTGTTCGAAAGCCTCGCCGCACGGCTCGGGCTGCGCTTGTGCGGCCAGGTCGAAGGCGATCTCGGGGCGAAGATGCACGCGGCGCTTGCGGGCGGCGTCCGCGAGCACGGCGCCGCAGCGGTCATGGGCTGCGACGTGCCGCAAGTCTCGACCGACAGCCTCGGTCTCGCCTACGACGAGCTTGCCCGCGGCCGCAACGTCCTCGGCCTCACGCTCGACGGCGGATTCTATTTCCTCGGCGCCTGCACGACCTCGCCGGGCATGTTCGCGGGCGTCGACTGGGAAGGGGGAGAGGTGGCCGCGCGTACCGTGTCGGCGGCGCGGGAGAGCGGTATAGAATTCGGCGTCATGCTGCCCACGCTGCAGGACATCGACACCTGGGACGACCTGCAGCGGGTGGCCGTCCTCGAGCCGTCGCTGCGGGTGCTCTGTCAGTGAGCGAGGCCATAGTGACGGACGACGGCGCGGGGGCCGCGGCGCCGCCTCCCCGGGTTGGTCGGCGCAGGGTCCGCGGCGGCGAGCGGCAGCGGCCGCGTCCATGACGACGACGCAGGCCCCCGGGCGGCGAACGTTTCCCGGCGCCGAGCGGCCGCTCTCCGTGTCCGCCCCCACCTTCGCGGCGGGTTTCCTGGCGCCGAGATTCTGGCCGAGCTGGTTGCTGCTGGGATTTCTGCGGCTGTGCGCGCTCGCCCCGCGGAGCGTCTCGCTGGCCATCGGTGCGGCGCTCGGGCGGGCGTTTTATACCGTCAACGAGAAGCGCCGGCACATCGCGTCGATCAACGTGTCGCTGTGCTTGCCGCAGTTGTCGGAGCGGGAGCGCGAGGACATGGTCCGGCGCCACTTCCGCGCCTACGGCCAGAGCGTGGTGGACCTCGGGCTGATCTACTGGGCGTCGGAGCGGAAGCTGGCCCGCCTGACCAGAATAAGGGGGCTCGCGGCGTATCGGCAGCTGCTCGACAGCGGTCGCAGCGTGCTGCTGATCACGCCGCATGCGGTGGGCATGGATCTGGGCGGCGTCATGTTGTCGCGGCTGCATCCGACGGTGAGCATGATGAAGTCACTCGACAACGGTTTGCTCAACTGGATGATCTGGCGTGGCCGCACACGTTTCGGCAGCACCGTCGTCATGCGCCGGCAGGGTCTGCGGCCACTCATCAAGGGTATGCGGCGCCAGATGGCATGCTACTACGTCCCCGACGAGGACTTCGGCGCGGAACATTCCGTGTTCGTGCCGTTTTTCGGTGTACCGACGGCAACGATCACGACCGTCGGAAGGATGGCCGCGGCGACGAACGCCGTGGTGGTGCCCTGCATGACACGCCTGCTCGAGGGCTGCGCCGGTTACGAGATCATGCTGAGGGCTCCGATGCGGGACTATCCGAGCGGTGACCGCATCGGCGACGCCGCCCGCATGAATGAAGAGCTCGAGGCGTGTGTTCGCGAAGCCCCCGAGCAATACCTGTGGACGCTGAAATGGTTTCGCTCTCGCCCCAACGATGAGCCGCCGCCGTACTAGGCCTGTCGGTGTGTACCATCCGGGGTACTGGCCGACCTGGCTGGGCCTGGGACCCTGGCGGCTCGCCAGCGCTTTGCCGCTGCCGCTGGTATGGGCGCTGGGCAGCGCGCTCGGTGAGTTCGCTTTGCACGCCGCGGGCGGGCGTCGCCGCGTCGCCGAGCGCAATCTCGAGCGCTGTTTTCCGGATTACGGCGCGGCGACGCGGCGGGCGTTGCTGCGGCGTCATTTTCACGCGGCGGGACAGAGCATTCTCGACCTGGGCGTTGCGGTATGGGCGTCGAGCGACAGATTGCAGCGCGTCGTGCGTCTCACGGGCTATGAGCACGTGCGGCGCGCGCGTGAGGCCGGCCGGGCCGTCATGTTGCTGGCGCCGCACTTCGTCACTCTGCCGCTGGGCGCACTTTATCTGACGCTGCAGCAGCCACTGGTCGCCATGTACAAGCGTCCCCGGCACGAGCTGATCCATCGCGGCTACCGGCGCGTGTGCACCGGCGGCGGCAGCGGCAGCCGGCTGCTGGACCTCATCGTGCGCAAGCGCCCGGACGCGCATCCTTTCACGCTGGTGGAGCATCGCCAGGGCCTGCGTCCGATTCTCACCGCTCAGCGCGCCGGTGCACCGTTCTACTACCTGCCCGACCAGGACCTCGGCCGCCGCCAGGCGGTGTTCGCCCCGTTCTTCGGTATCCCGGCATCGACGGTCAGCGCCGTCGGTCGTTTCGCCGAGATCGCCGATGCGGCCGTGATGCTGTGTTGCACGCGTCAACTGCCGCGTGGCGGGGGCTACCAGATCGAGGTCGAACCGCCCTTGGACGACTTTCCGCAGGGAGATGCCGTTGCGGACGCGACGCGGGTCAACCTTGCCATAGAGGCTGCCGTACGGCGCATGCCGGAGCAGTATTTCTGGCTGCACCGGCGGTTCAAAACGCGGCCCGCGGGCGAGCCGGACTTCTATGCCTGAGCCCGGTTCGGGCCGGGTGGGTGATAAAATCGCGCCTCGCGCGCAGACGCAGCCGTAATCATTTTGGAGATCCTGCTCATCAAGCTGACCTCGCTGGGTGACGTGCTTCACGCGACGGGGCATGTGCGCACGGTTCGGGAAAACTTCCCTCAGGCCCGCATCACGCTGGTCACGGCGAGCACGTCGCGTGACATCTTCAAGCACAGCGATTGGGTCGATGAGATCGTCGAGTTCGATCGCTATGCGGTAAAACGCGACTGGTTTCGCCGTCCACGTTGGACATTGAGGCACGTGCTTGCCGTCATTCGACGGTTGAGGCAACGGCATTACGATCTCGCCATCGACCTGCAGGGTCGCTGGAAATCCGTGATTTTTCTCTATACCGCGCGTGCCGCGCGCAGGACGGTCAAGGGCCGCTGGTGGTTCGCCGAGCGCTACCGCAATTCCTCGGTACACGCCATCGAGGAGATGGACGGCGTGCTGCGGCGGGTCGGTATGACCGTGAGGGACTCGTCGATGGAGATACGCACGTCCGCCGTCGAGCGCGAGCGTGTGGACCGCTTGCTGCGGGAGATCAACCCACGCTCGGCAAAGATAGTGGTGCTGAGCCCGTTCACCCGGTGGGAAAGCAAGAACTGGGGCCTGGAGAACTTCACCCGCCTGATCGAGAACCTGCCCGGCGAGCTGCTGGTAACCGTTACGGGCTTTGCGGGCAAGCGCGCGGAGATCGAGCATGCGATTGCCGCCTCGGCCAAAGAGTCCGTCGTCAACCTGGCGGGGCGCCTGTCGTTGCTCGAGTTCGCCGAGCTCGTGCGACGGGCCGAATTGGTGGTGTCCGGAGACAGTTTTCCCATGCACCTCGCGAGTGCGCTGCGGGTTCCCGTGATCGCATTGTTCGGGCCGACCGACGAGGCGCGCCTAGGGCCCGTGGGCGAGCGCGCGGTGGTGCTGAGGGCTCATGAGCAATGCCGTCACTGCCCCCGGCGAAGTCGCTGCAGGCGACGTTGCGTTGGGGAAATCCGCTGGCAGAAGGTGCTCGAGGAAGCACGCCGTCAGCTCGCAGTCGCTCCGGCAGCGGATGCACGCCTGCCTTCGGTGGCCACATGAGCGGCATCGCCGCCTTCAGGCCTGCAGGCGTCTGAGGAACACACGCATCTCCTTCGCCGCCTGCGCATCGCCGCTCGCCTCGGCGGCGACGATACCGCGTTGGTAGGCGTCCACGGCGGCTTCGGGGTCGCCGCTCGCCGTGAGCGCCTTGCCGAGCTGTTTGTAGGCGGCCGAGTACGACGGGTCTTGCCTGAGCGCTTCGCGCAGGTGGCGGATCGCGTCGTCGTACTGCCCGCGCTTGAGATACTCGCAGCCCAGGCCGAAGCGCAGCAGCGCGCTGTCCTGCCCGTCGCGCAGCATCTTCTCGAAGCGCTCGATGAGTTCCACCGCGAGCGACGACCTCAGTTGCGCCAGTAGGTGCCGGTGAACAGCACCAGCAGTGTGAACAGCTCCAGCCGGCCGAGCAGCATCGCGAAGCTCAAGATCCATTTGCCCGGATTGCTGATGGAGGCGTAGTTGTCGGCCACCTCCCCCAGTCCAGGGCCCATATTGTTCAGGCAGGCCGTGACGGCGGAAAACGCCGTCACCAGATCCGCCCCGGTGGCGGTCATGGCAAGCGACAGGATGACGTAGCTCAGGATGTACAACGAGAAGAATCCCCAGACGGAATTGATGACGTGTTCGGGAACCGGCCTGCCGTTCAGCTTGATGGGGATAAGCGCCGTCGGGTGAACGAGCTTTGCCGTCTCGCGCCTGCCCTGCTTGTAGAGCAGTATGACGCGGATCACTTTCATGCCTCCCGCGGTGGAGCCGGCACATCCGCCGACGGCGCTCATCATGATGAGCATGACGGGGAGCAGCGACGGCCACCAGTGGAAGCCCGCGGTCGTGAATCCGGTCGTGGTGCCGATCGAGATGACCTGGAAGAAACCGTGCCACAGCGCTTCGTGCGAATTGGCGAAAGTCCCGAACGCGAGCAGAACGAGGAAGGTCAGCGACGCGACGAGCAGCAGGATGCACAGGTAGACCAGCACCTCGCTGTCGCGGAAGTAGCAGGCGATGCTGCGTGATCGCCAGGCGCCGAAGTGAAGTGCGAAATTGATGCCGGATATGACCATGAACAGCATGGCGACGAGAGAAATCCCCGGCGTCTGAAAAAAACCAAAGCTGGCATCGTGCGTGGAGAATCCACCGATGGCGACCGTCGAGAAGCTGTGCGCGATGGCGTCGAAGGCGCTCATTCCCGCGAGCCAGTAGCCGGCCGCGCACAGCACCGTCAGCCCCAGGTAGATGTACCACAGCGCCTTGGCGGTCTCGGTGATGCGCGGCGTCAGTTTGGTGTCCTTGAGCGGCCCGGGCGTCTCCGCTCGATAGAGCTGCATGCCGCCGACGCCCAACATGGGCATGACGGCGACCGCGAGCACGATGATTCCCATGCCGCCTAGCCACTGCAGCTGCTGGCGGTAGTAGCGGATGGACACCGGCAGATCGTCGATGCCGGTCAGCACCGTCGCGCCCGTGGTCGTCAAACCCGACATGGACTCGAAGAAGCCGTCGGTGATCGACATCGTCGGTTCATCGGACAGCAGGAAGGGCACCGTGCCGAAAGTGGCGAGGACCGTCCAGAAGAGCACGACGACCAGAAATCCGTCACGGAACCGCAGATCGCGCTGGGTGCGGCGTCTCGGCAGCCAGCAGGCGGCGCCGGTTACCAGCGTCAGGGCGTAGGCTATGGCGAATGCCTGCCAGGCGCCATCATCAGTAAACCACGATATCGCCATGGGCGGCAGCAGCGTGCTGCTGAAGATGATCAGCAGGATGCCGAGAATCTTGAGAACGATCAGAGCCTGTCTCATTGCGCCGCAATTCGCACGGGGGGAGAGAATCGTGTGGTGCGCGCCCGGGGTGTCGTCTCAGATGAAAGTCACGCCCACCTGAAACAACCTCTCCACCTCGGGAATGTGTCGCTTGTCCAGCACGAACAGAATCACGTGGTCCTCCGACTCGATGACGGTGTCGTCGTGGGCGATGATGACCTCTTCCGCGCGCAGTATGGCCCCCAGTGTCGCCCCCGGGGGCAGCTTGATCTCGGAAATGGTCCGGCCCACCACCTGGGATGAGGAGCGGTCTCCGTGGGCGATGGCTTCGATTGCCTCGGCGGCGCCGCGACGCAAGGAGTGAGCCGCCACCACATCGCCGCGGCGGATGTGCGTGAGCAGCGTGCCGACGGTGGCCATCCTTGGCGAGATGGCGATGTCCAGCACACTGCTCTGGATGAGGTCGACGTACGCGGAGCGGTTGATCAGGGCCATCACACGTCGGGCGCCGAGGCGCTTGGCGAGCAGGGCGGCCAGGATATTGGCCTCGTCCTCGTTGGTGAGCGAGCAGAATACCTCTACGCTCTCGATGTTTTCCTGCAGCATGAGCTCCTCGTCGGCGGCGTCGCCCTGGAGCACGACGACGCCGTCAAGCAGCTCGGACACGCGACGCGCCCGCGAGGGATTGCGCTCGATGATCTTGACGCTGTAGTTGCGCCGTTCGAGGGTTGCCGCGAGGCGGTAGCCAATATTGCCGGCGCCGGCGAGCATGATGCGCCGCCCGGGTTCGTCGATATGGCGCAGCTCGCTCATGACGGCGCGAATGTGCTTGCGTGCGGCGAGGAAGAACACCTCATCGTCGGGCTCGATCACGGTATCGCCCTTGGGAATGATGGGCCGGTCCTTGCGGTAGATCGCGGCAACTCGCGTCTCGACGCTCGGCATGTGATGCCTGAGCTCGCGCAGTTCGTGGCCCACGAGGGGTCCGCCGTAGTATGCGCGGACCGCCACGAGCTGAATTTTGCCGTCGGCAAAGTCGACCACCTGCAAAGCGCCGGGGTGCTCGATCAGCCTCAGGATCTGCTGCGTAATGATCTGCTCGGGGCTGATGATGACGTCGATCGGCACGGCTTCCTTGCAGAAGATTTCCGGGTGGCTGAGATACTCCGCCGCCCTTATGCGTGCGATCTTCGTTGGCGTTTTGAACATCGAGTGCGCGATCTGGCATGCAATCATGTTCACCTCGTCGCGGTCGGTTACGGCGAGAATCAGATCGGCATCCTCCCCCCCCGCCTGCTGCAGGATCTCGGGATAGGAGCCGCTGCCGTGGATCGTGCGAATGTCGAGGCGATCCTGAAGTCCCTGCAGATTGCCCGGCTTGATGTCGACTAGGGTGATGTCGTTGGCCTCGCCCGCGAGTATTTCGGCCATAGACGTGCCTACCTGCCCGGCGCCGAGGATGATTATCTTCATGGCGGCGATTCAGCTGGTCTGGTGGGCCTTCAGAGCCTTCGGGTGGATTCCCAGCGACTTGAGCTTGCGATAAAGATGCGTACGCTCGATGCCTGCTTTGCCCGCGACATCGGAGATGCTGCCCCCGGAGCGCTCGAGGTGATAGAGCAAGTAGGCACGCTCGAACTCGTCTCTTGCTTCCCGCAAGCTGAGTTCGAAGCTTCGCGGTCGTGTGTCGGTTCCGCCGGCGCTTTGTCTTGCGGTCTGCGGCAAAGCCGTCGCCACCTCGTTCGCACTTACCTCTTCACCACGATTCAAGATCATGAGGCGCTGCACCACGTTTCTGAGCTCACGCACATTGCCGGGCCAATGATAGGCGCGCAGGCACTCCATGGCGGCCCTGGAGAAGCGTCGCTGGGGGAGGTTTTCCTGCCGCGCAATGAGCGCGACGTAGAAGTCGACCAGCGGGGGAATGTCGTCGAGATGCTCGCGCAGAGGCGGAACGCGCAGCGGCACCACGTTGAGACGGTAGTAGAGATCCTCGCGAAAGGCCCCCTTGGCGACTGCGCTCTCAAGGTCCTGATTGGTGGCAGCGATGACGCGCACGTCGATATCGATGGAGTGGCGGCCGCCGATTCGCATGAACCGTCCCTCTTCGAGCACGCTCAAGACTTTGATCTGGGTCGCGACATCCAGATCGCCGATCTCATCGAGGAAAAGAGTGCCGTGCTGCGCCTGCTCGAAGCGCCCTTGCCGCGGCGTGCCTCCTTCCTCGGCTCCGAACAGCTGCATGGCGATGTTCTGAGCCGGAATTGCGGCTAGGCTCACGTCGACGAAGGGGGCATCGCGGCGTGCGCTTTGGGCGTGCAGTGAGCGCGCGGCAACGCCTTTCCCGCTTCCCGGCTCGCCGCTGATGAGCACCCAGGTATCCGTGGCGGCGATACGCGAGATCTGATCACGCAGGCGCCCGATCGCGGCGCTGGCGCCGACCAGTTCGCTGCTCGGTTCCAGGCGCGAGCGCAGCCGCAAGTTCTCCTGCCGCAGTCGACGGGCCTGAAGTGCCCGTTGGACGGTAACCAGTAGTTTGGCCGTCGACAACGGCTTCTCGAGAAAATCATAGGCGCCGCAGCGGATTGCTTCGACGGCGGTCTCGACATTGCCGTGACCGGAGATCATGATCACTTCGGCATCGAGACCCTGTTCGATCCATTCTCTGAGCAGAGTGATGCCGTCGGTGTCGGGCATCCAGATGTCCAGAAGCACGAGATCCGGGGCTTGCTCGGCGCAGCTCGTGCGGGCTGCCTGCGCGCCGTCCGCTTTGAGCACAGCGTAATCTTCGTCGACGAGTATCTCTTCGACGATGTCGCGGATATCGGGCTCGTCGTCGACGACGAGAATCGTTGCGGAGCTCATCGGCGGGAGCGCAGCTTCAAGGAGCGGCGTGCGAGCCCCTGACGCGGCAAGGTGTCGTAACAGGGGCGTGTGTTGAATCGGAAAGACATCTCGGCACTCGCCTCAGCCGGTCTGCGCCCGGGCGATGTTTGGCCGCGCCTGCGGAAGTGCGGGTCGCGAGGCGAGGCTCACTGGAAGCCGAATCGTGATCCGGGCGCCCCCTGCGCTGGGATTCTCCGCCCAGATCGAACCTCCGTGCTCCTCCACGATACGCTTGACGATGGCCAGACCCAGACCGGTGCCCTTCTCCTTGGTGGTGACATAGGGCTCGAAGACGCGCGCCAGGATGTCCTCCGGAAAACCCGGGCCGTCGTCGCTGAAGTGCAGCTCGACGTACGCGTCGTCTCCCGCCCGACGGGTGTCGATGGTGATTTGGGGCGTCTCATTCTCGGGCGCTGCGTCTCGCGCGTTGACGACGAGATTGTTCAGAACCTGACGCAGTCGATCCGGGTCGGCAGTGATCTTCGGTAGCTCGGGAGCCAGGTCGAGGTCGATTTCGAGCGTGCGATGCTTGTGCAGCTCAACCACGTCCTGGATTAGCTGGTTGAGGTTGATCGGTCTCGGCCTCATCTGCACCGGCTGGGCGTAGTTGGAGAAGGCGTTCACCATGCGCTTCATCGATTCCACCTGCTGCGAGATCGTTCGAGTCGCACGGTCGAGAGTGTCGCGCTCGGCCCCGTCGAGCTGCCCCAGGTATTTGTGGCGTATTCGCTCGGCGGAGAGCTGGATGGGGGTGAGCGGGTTCTTGATCTCATGGGCGAGTCTGCGCGCAACCTCCCCCCAGGCGGCGTCACGCTGGGCCTGTATCAGGTCGGTTACGTCGTCGAAGACAACGACGTGACCGTCGCTCAGTTTGTCGTCCCCGGGCAGCCGCGTGACGCGGCAGATGAGCACCTGGCGCCCACGTTGGCCGAAAAGTGCCACCTCTGACTGCCACTCGGCCGCATCGCGACCCATCGCCTGCTCGATGACCTTCAGAAATGGTTCGGCCCACTTGTGCTGGGCCGCGATCTCGTCGATGCGTCGGCCCGTGAAGTCGAGCAGGTTCACCCGCAGAATCTGCTCCGCAGCAGCATTCTGAGTGCGAAGACAACCGCCGCGATCGAAGGAGAGTACGCCGGAGGAGAGGTGTGCCAGCACCGTTTCCAGGTAGGTGCGCTGCTCGTCGGCCTCACGATGACTCTCGCGTGCCTCGTTCTGGGCCCGGCGGATCTCGCGTGTCATCTCGTTGAACGACTCCACCAGCACGCCGAGTTCGTCGGCGCTGGTCACCGACAGCCGCTTGCTGTAGTTGCCGCTCGCCACTGCCCGTGTTCCGGCAGCGAGCTCGCGCAGCGGTGCGACGAGGCGGCGCGACGAGAAAATCGCCAGCCAGAACGCGAGGAGCGTCGTGACCAGCGTTATCAGGCTCAGTGTGAGAATGAAGCTGTATTTCAACGGGGCGCGCAAGTAGACGAGCTTCTCGTACTCCGCGCGGGCCGTCTGCACGCTCTCGCCGAGATTGGCATAACGCAGGCTCAGGGGTTGTAGCACCTGCAGCACCCGCATCGGTTCCCTGACGTTGCGCGAGTACACCGGCACCACGATGCGCAGCTGCAGGCCGCCGCCGGCAAGGGGCTCGAGGCTCGCCTGCTGCTGCCCCTGGCGCAGTTTCGACAGGATCGCCTCCTCCGGGGCATCGGGAATCAGGGAGCGCGCCTCGACGTTGCTCGTTGCGATGATCCGGCCCGTCTGTGCGTAAAGGGTCATCTCCGCGTAATCGCTCTGCTCGCGCAGGTCGTTCAGCAGCTCAATGGATTCGAGATCGGTTTGGATTTCGGACAAACGAGCGGCGTCGTTTTCGACCTGGGTGACCAGGTCCTGCTTGATTGCCTCCAGCGAGGCCCTTCCGAGCAGCAGGGCGTCGTCCAGGGCCTGCTCGATGCGTACGTCGAACCAGCTGTCGATACCTTTGCTGAGAAACTGTACGGAAAAGTAGTACACCACCGCGAGGGGTAGCACACCGAGCATGGCAAACGCGAGCAGAAAACGCACGGTCAGCCTCGAGCCGAGGTCGCGCCTGCGGAACTGTCGCACGAGCCGCCACAGGTTCAGCACCACGAGTCCGCTCAGAATGATGATGCCGAGGACATTTGCCGCCAGGAGCGTCGAGTAGTGATCGGCGAACCGGGGGGAGTGCTGGGCCGCCGCCGAGAGCATGAACAGCACGCCCACCAGCACCACCGACAGGACGATGGTGGGGGTGGGACCGATCAGACGTGTGATCAGGGCTCTATATTCCATCGGCTCCAACCACTGTTGAGGCGCCATCCGGGCGTGAGGTAGGCCTTCACGCGCAGCGGACCGGGCAGGGACTCGATATCGAGGCGAGCGCGCAGCGAGACACGCAATGCCTCGTTTGTCGCCAACGGCGCCTGAGTCAGGGTCGCCGACAGGGACCGGGGTCCCCCCAGTGCCCTGAGCGCCTCGCCCACCGTGAGAAAGGTGTCGAACTCGTTCAACTCGGGGGCTTCGAGCACGTAGCGGCCGGACAGTGCGTGATAACGCAACTCGAAGGGAAATTTCCAGCGCCCCATGCGACGGTCCCAGATGAATGCCCGCCTGCGATGAAGCGCCATGTCGATGACGAACACGAGCGGTATCCCGCGCTCCAGCGCCTCGCTCGCCTGCGAGCTCAGGCCGATTTCCAGCTGGGTGCGGGCGAGCAGGCGATCCTCGCGGATACTTGCCTTGACGGACAGCACGTCGATGGCCGCCGAGGCGGTGACGACGATCAGCAGCAAGAAGCCGGCGAGAAAGATGGCCGCCGCAGGCAGTGGCCTCGGTCTCGTCGCCGGGGCGGCATCGAGGTGCGAACCCGGAATGTTCTCTGCCTTTACTCGGGTGTCACTCATGCTCTCGTTACCGCCTCCGGCCCGTGGCCGATGCGCGACGACCTTGCCGCAAGCGCGTCGGCGAGCGTGACCCGCCCATTATTTCCGAACCAGGCAGGCATAGTAAAACCCGTCTGTGCCGTCGATGCCCGGCAGGCGCACCCGCCCGATCGGGCCTGCGCGGCCGAGGTCGGGATCGAGGGTGAGCTCGCGTGCGTCGCCGTGGCGCTCGAGAAATCGCTGCATCTGAATTTCGTTCTCCGCCGGCAGGATCGAGCAGGTCACGTAGAGGAGCCTGCCCCCGTGCGACAGCAAGGGCCATACGCCGTCGAGCAATGCCGCCTGACGGCGTGCGAAGCCCGAAACGTCTTCGCGACGGCGCAGCAGCTTGATGTCCGGGTGGCGCCGAATTACGCCGCTGCCCGAACACGGCGTGTCGAGAAGGATACGCTCGAAGGGACGACCGTCCCACCACGCGGCGGGTTCGGCGGCGTCGGCCACGATCACCGTGGCGCTCTGCCCCAGTCGCGCGAGGGTCGCGCGCACGCGCGCGACGCGCCCGGCGTCGACGTCGACGGCCACCATCTCCTGCAGGCGGGGTTCGATCTCGAGCATGTGTGCCGTCTTGCCGCCCGGCGCGGCACATGCGTCCAGGACCCGCAAGCCCGGCGCCAGCGCCATGGCCGGCGCGGCCAGCTGGGCGCCTGCGTCCTGCACCGACACGAGCCCCTCGGCGAAGCCGGGCAGGCGCTCTACCGGTCGCGCCTTGTCGAGCAGCACCGCGGCGGGCGCGATCGCAGACGCCGTGGCGACAATCCCGAGGCTGTGCAACCGCTCGAGATAGGCGTCTCGCGACAATCGCTCGAGATTGACCCGCAGCACCATCGGCGGCTTGTGATTGTTGGCGGCGACGATCGCTTCCCAGTCCTGCGGCCAGGCCTCGCGCAGATCGTCGAGCAGCCATCGCGGGTGCGCAACGACGTCCGGCAGATCGGTGAGGGTGTCGAGCACCGCGGCGCGCTCGCGCAGGAACCGTCGCAGCACGGCGTTCAGCAGTCCCTTCGCCCGTCCCTTGCCGCAGAGCTCGGCCGCGGCGAGGGTCGTTGCCACGCAGGCGTGGGGCGGAATGCGCGTGTACTCGAGCTGGTAGAGTCCAACGAGCAGCAGGCACAGGACGTGGGGATCGAGCTCGTCGGCGGGCCTCGCCAGCAGCTGCGCGGCGATGGCGGTCAGCCGGCCGTGCCAGCGAATGGCGCCGTAAGCGATTTCCCGCGCCAGCGCTCGATCGCGCGGGTCGGCGAGACGCAAGAACGCGTCATCCCCGCCGTCGAGCGAGCGCCCCAGCTGGGCGACGCGAAAGACCGCTTCGCTCGCTCGCGCCCGCGCTTGCACGGCTCCACCGCGCTCCGCGGTCGGCGCCGAGGCCGTACCCCGCGGCGGAGGGCTCATGCCGGCCCGCCGGAGCCCGGCCCGTTGCTGCGCGGCGGCATCGCCACGGGACCGCGCCCTAGGCCTCGCCGAAGCGCTCGCCGACGCTGACGCGGGCGCCGCGCAGATAGATCTCAACCCGTTGCACCCGGCCGCCGGACCGCTGCACCACGTTCAGCGCGACCCGGCCACCGCCCGCCTGCACGATGAGTTGCCCCTCTGCGGCCGTGAGCACGGTGCCCGGCTCGCTGCCCGCAGCGGCGCCGAGCGCGGTCGCCTGCCAGACCCGCAGCCGTTCGCGCCCGCGCTGCGTGTACGCCACCGGCCACGGATTGAACGCGCGCACCCGCCGCACAATGGCGGCGGCGTCGCTCGTCCAGTCGATGCGTGCCTCGTCCGGCGTGACCTTGGGGGCGTAGGTCGCGAGCTCGTCGCGCTGCGGCTCGCCCGCAAGCCGGCCTGCGACGATATCGGCGAGGGCCGCGTGCAGCGTGTCCCCCCCCAGGGTGGCGAGACGGTCGTGCAGCGTACCTCCGGTGTCGGTTTCGGTGATGGGTTCGCGCACCTGACGCAAGATGGGACCGGTGTCGATACCGGCATCCATCTGCATGAGCGTGATCCCGGTGACGGTGTCACCCGCCTCGATGCAACGCACGATGGGTGCAGCGCCCCGCCAGCGCGGCAGCAGCGAGGCATGCACGTTGACACATCCGAGACGAGGTATCGCCAGCACGGCGGGGGGCAGCACCAGGCCGTAAGCGGCAACGACGATGAGATCCGTCGCCAGCGACTGCAGGCGGTTCACCTCCTCCGTCGTCAGGCGGGTGGGCTGGAACACCGGCAGGCCGAAGCCGACCGCACGCTCGCGCACCGGGCTCGAAACCCGCTTCAGGCCGCGCCCCGAGGGCCGGTCGGGCTGAGTGTACACAGCGCGGGGCGGCATGCCCGCGTCGAGCAGCGCGTCCAGGCTGGGGACGGCGAACGCGGGAGTACCGCAGAAAACGATTCGCAGGCTCATCGCGGAACGCGGGGGCCGGTTGGCGGCGCCGGGATGACATCGCTGTGGGCACGGCGACAGGTGCGGCACGGACGAACCCGACGCCCGCCGACGCGCCGCGATGCGGTTGCCGCCATGCAGCGGCTACAGGCGAAGAGCCGCCGGCGCCGGCCTTTCGGCGCGCGCGCCGCGCGCCTCCCTTTGCAGTTTCTTGCGAATTCGCTCGCGCTTCAGGCGCGAGAGGTAGTCGACGAAGACCTTGCCGTCGAGGTGGTCGATCTCGTGCTGAACGCACACCGCGAGCATGCCCTCGGCATCGAGCTCGAAGGGTCTGCCGTCGCGATCCAACGCCTGAACGCGCACCCGCCGAGCCCGCTGCACCGGCGCATAGAGCCCCGGCACCGAGAGGCAGCCTTCCTCGGTTTCCTGTTCGCCGTCGTGCTCCAAGATGACCGGGTTGATGAACACCCGCAGCGCATTCTTCTCCTCGGATATGTCGATGACCAACACTCGTTTGCGCACGTTCACCTGGACCGCCGCCAGGCCGATACCGGGGGCCGCGTACATGGTCTCGGCCATGTCATCGACGAGTTGGCGAACACTCTCGTCGACACGCTCCACCGGCGCCGCCTTCTGCTTCAGCCGCGGATCGGGGTAGACCAGAATGTCGAGAATCGCCATAGCCGACGAACTACCGTTTCTTGCTGACGAAGCGGATAGATTAGTTTACCTATTTTCCCCAGAATCTTGAATAGAAACGAATTTCTGTGGTTACCCCACCCAATATATGGGCTAGACTCGTCATTTTAAAGGGCCGACATTTATACCATGTCTATTACAAGCAAGCTCGCAGCGACGTTGCTCGCCGCCTTGACGGCTGTGGGCGCCATGGCGCAGTCGGTAGAGCTCAAGTCCGGCTTTCCGGAGCGCTACACCGTGGTGGAAGGCGATACGCTGTGGGGTATCGCCGGGCGTTTTCTGAAGAATCCGTGGGAGTGGCCGAAGATCTGGCGTGTCAACGAGCAGATCGAGAACCCGCACCTTATCTACCCGGGTGACGTGCTGGTGATGACGCAGGTTGAGGATGAGCCGCAGCTGAGGGTTCTGCGGCGTCAGACGGTGAAGCTCTCGCCCACCGTGCGCGAGCAGGCGCGCAGTGAGGCCATTCCGACGATCCCGCCGAATGCCATCCACGCGTTCCTCACGGCGCCCTTGGTGATCGACGCCGGCGCCCTCGACGACGCCCCCTACATCGCCCGCGGGGTGCGCAGTAACGTGGTGCTGGGGAAATACCAGCAGTTCTATGCGCGCGGGCTCACTGACGAGGAGCAGGAAGGCTATCAGCTGTTCCGACCGGGACTGCCTTTCATCGATCCCGACACGGAAGAGGTGTTGGGACACGAGGCCAAGTTTCTCGGCACGGCCAGAGTACTGCGTTACGGTGACCCCGCCAAGCTCGAGATTGTTTCCGCGCTGCAGGAGATCACTGAGGGAGACCGACTGCAGCCGATCACGCCGGACCTCGCGCTGCCGCACTACTTCCCGCACGCCCCGGACACGGACGTGCGCGGGCGCATCCTGAGCACCGTGCGCGGCGTCGCCGAGGTCGGCCCCTTCGACGTGGTGGCGATTTCCCTCGGTACGCGCGAGGGCATCGAGGAAGGCCACGTGCTGCGCATCATGCGCAGTCCCGGCGAGGGCCAGGATCCGGTCACCGGGGAGGCGTACGCGATCCCCGAGGAGAGTGCCGGACTGATGATTGTGTTTCGGCCGTTCGAAAGAGTGAGCTACGCACTCATCCTCAACACCGATCAGGCGGTTCATATCGGAGACGTTGTGCAGACTCCCTAAGTCTGCTCTTCGGCTCACGGGTGGTCTGCGCCCGAGCGCGCCGGCGCCCGCGCACCGCCGTATACCGGCTCAGGGAAGAGCCCATGAATACCGGTCACACGGATGCCTTGCGCTCGTGGCTTTGTCTGTCTCGCGCAGCGGCGTTCCGCCGCACCCATCGTTCGCAGCTCATGGCACGTCTGCTCGCCGCTGCGGGCAGCGGCGCCGCGCTGGAGGGCTTGCTGCAGGCGGAGGCGGGTCGCATCTGCCGGTCCCGAAGCCTTTGCGGCGAGCTCACCGTGCGCGATCTGGCGTGGCTCGACGATCCCCTGAACGCGCTGATTCCCGTCGTCGACTCGCGCTATCCGCCGCTGCTGCGTGAGATACCCGATCCGCCCCTGGCGCTGTACGCGCGGGGTTGCACTTCGCTGCTCAAGGCTGCGCAAATAGCCGTCGTCGGCAGTCGCAATCCGACGCCGTCGGGACGCGAGCAGGCGCGCAGGCTGACCGCGGACCTGGTGTGCCGAGGCCTGGTGGTCACCAGCGGGCTGGCGACGGGGATCGATGGGGCCGCCCATCTTGCCGCCCTGGAGGCCGGGGGCGCGACCGTCGCCGTCGCCGCCACCGGTCTGGACGTCGCCTACCCGCGCTCGAATCGACGCCTGGCCGAGCACATCGTCACCGCGCACGGCCTGCTGGTGTCCGAGTATCCTCCGGCAACGCCGCCGCGGCGCGAGCACTTCCCGCGGCGCAACCGCATCATCAGTGGGCTGTCCCTGGGCACGGTGGTCGTGGAGGCCACCGTGCGCAGCGGCAGCCTCATCACGGCGCGACTGGCGGGCGAGCAGGGGCGCGACGTGTTCGCCGTGCCGGGCCCGGTGCTCTCGCCGCTGTCGCGCGGTTGTCACGCCTTGATCCGTCAGGGGGCAAAGCTTGTGGAGACGGCGGAGGATGTCGTCGAGGAGCTTGCCTGGCTGGCCCCGCAGGCGCAGGCGTCGAAGCCCGTCGACACGACGCGCGAACCCGTCGCCGACGATGAGTGTCTGTTGCAGTTCATGGACCGCTCGCCCGCGACGATAGACGAGCTTGTGGTCCGCAGTGGATTGACGGCGCAGGCCGTTTCCTCCATTCTTCTGGGCCTCGAGCTTCGCGGTCTGGTGACGATCGCCCCCGGCGGAGCATTCCTGCGAACCCGTTGAGCACCAGGCACTGTTACGGCGAAGTGATGAAAGAAAACGTTCTGGAGGTGCTTCTTTATCTGTTTGAGAACTACATGATCGAGGATTCGCAGTTCCAGCCCGACCAGGAGGCGCTCAGCGTCGAATTGTCGCAGGCCGGTTTTGATCAAGGTGAGATCAGCAAGGCCTTCAGTTGGCTCGAGGACCTCTCGACGCTGTGCGAGCAGCCGACCGACGGCCTCGCGGGCGGCAGCGCGGAATCGATGCGCCATTTCTCTGCACAGGAACTGGCGAAGATGGATCCCGCCGCCCGCGCCCTGCTGCTGTCTCTCGAGCAAGCCGGAGTTCTCGACCCGACCGCCCGTGAGCTGGTGATCGACCGATTCATGGCCCTGGAGGTCGAGGACGCCGACCTGGATCACCTGAGGTGGGTCATCATGATGGTTTTGTGCAACCGTGCCGACTGCGAGAGCGCGCTCAATTGGGCCGAGGGGCTGGTGCTCGACGGCGTGCAGCCCCATCTGCACTGAGCGAACGTGATGTGCAGGTCCGGTCGGCGTGATGCGGGTCCGCACGCGGTCCCGCCCCGCGTGACCCCCCAGACCCCCCCCTGGAGCGATGGCGAAAAAGCTCATTGTCGTTGAATCGCCGGCGAAGGCGCGTACGCTGACGAAGTACCTCGGGCGAGAATTCAAGGCGTTGGCATCCTACGGCCACGTGCGCGACCTGCTGCCGAAAACCGGGGCGGTGGACGTCGACAAGGGCTTCGCCATGCATTACTCCGTCATCGAGAAGAACAAGAAGCACGTTGACGCCATTGCCCGCGAGGTAGCGACGGCCGACGCCTTGTACCTCGCAACGGACCCGGACCGCGAAGGCGAGGCTATCTCCTGGCATCTGCGCGAGATTCTCAAGGAACGCAATGTGCTCGACTCCATTCCCGTGCACCGCGTTGTGTTCTATGAGGTCACGAAACCGGCGATACGCGAAGCGATCGATCATCCGCGCGAGCTCTCGCCGAATCTGATCGATGCGCAGCAGGCGCGTCGTGCGCTGGACTACCTCGTCGGATTCAACCTCTCGCCGCTGTTGTGGAAGAAAGTGCGCCGCGGTCTGTCGGCGGGTCGGGTGCAGAGTCCGGCGTTGCGGCTCATCGTCGAGCGCGAGGAGGAGATCGAACGCTTCAAGCGGCGCGAGTACTGGACCGTGGAGTCGGACCTGCGCTCCGGCGGACAGGAATTCTCCGCACGGTTGACGCGCTTCGAAGACGAAAAGCTGACCCAGTTCAGCATCACGGATGCCGGGCATGCCCGCGCGGTGGAGCGCGAACTGGTGGCGGCGGCCGGCGGCAGGCTGGTCGTCGAGAACGTTGAGAAGAAGCAGCGCCGACGCAATCCCGCCCCCCCCTTTACCACCTCGACCCTGCAGCAGGAGGCGTCACGCAAGCTCGGGTTCGGTGCGCAGCAAACGATGCGCATCGCCCAGCAGTTGTACGAGGGCGTGGAGATCGACGGCGAAAGCGTCGGTCTGATCACCTACATGCGCACCGATGCGGTCAATCTCGCCGGCATCGCCGTCGAAGAGATACGCGGTCTGATCGCTGCGAGATACGGTGCCGCCAATGTCCCCGAGACGCCGCGCGTTTTCAAGAACCGCTCGAAGAACGCCCAGGAGGCGCACGAGGCAATCCGTCCCACCGCAGTCGCTCGCACGCCCGACTCGGTTCGCGACGCGCTGCAACCCCAGCAGTACCGCCTCTACGAGTTGATATGGAAGCGCACGGTCGCGTCGCAGATGAGGCATGCCACGATCGACACTGTCGGGGTCGATATGTCCGCCGGAGAACGCCATACCTTCCGGGCAACGGGCGCCACCGTGGTGGATCCGGGTTTCCTCAGCGTTTACGAGGAAGGCAGTGACGACAAGGGCAGGGAGGATTCCGCCGAGATACGCTTGCCGCCCCTGCACAAAGGCCAGGAGGTCGAGCTGCATAAGGTGCGTCCCGAGCAGCATTTCACAGAGCCGCCGCCACGTTACTCCGAGGCGAGCCTGGTCAAGTCCCTCGAGGCCTACGGCATCGGCAGGCCCTCGACGTATGCGAACATCATAACGACGCTCGTGAACCGCGAATACGTCATTCTGGAGAACAAGAGATTCGTTCCGACGGACGTCGGCCGTGTCGTCAACCGTTTTCTCACCAATCACTTCGCACGCTACGTGGATTACGACTTCACGGCGAACATGGAAGACGATCTGGATGCGATATCCAGAGGCGAAAAGGAGTGGATACCGCTGATGCGGGAGTTCTGGGAGGGATTCAAACGGCTGCTCGATGAGAAGGAGAAATCGGTTTCACGCGACGAAGCAGCGCAGGCGCGCGAGCTCGGGATCGATCCCCAGTCAGGCAATGTCGTCACGGTGCGCATGGGACGCTACGGGCCCTTCGCACAGCTCGGCAGCAAGGACGAGGCCGAGAAGCCCAAATTTGCGGGACTGCGACCGGGTCAGAAGCTCGACACGATCACCCTCGAGGAGGCGCTGGCCCTGTTCCAGCTTCCCCGGGCACTGGGGGAGACCGAAGACGGTGAGCCGGTATCCGTCAACATCGGTCGCTTCGGGCCCTACGTCAAGTACGGTGATAAGTTCGTCTCGCTGGGAGAAGACGACCCTTATACCGTCAGCCTCGAGCGGGCGCTGGAGGTCGTGCGCGAGAAGCGCGATCGCGACGCCAACAAGGTCATCCAGGTTTTCGAGGGCACCGACATCCAGGTGCTCAACGGGCGCTACGGCCCGTACATCACCGACGGTAAGTTCAACGCCCGTATTCCTAGGTCGTCGGATCCCGCCAAGCTGACCCGCGAGGAGTGCGAACGCCTGCTGGCCGAAGCGAGCACCAAGAAGCGCACGCGCGCTGCGCCGGGTGCGGGCAGGCGCACCAAAAAGAGCGGGACGAAGAAACCGGCGGCCCGGCCTAAACCCGGCGCCGGCGCCTGATCCGTGCCTCGGCGGCCTCGGCCGCCGACGCTGGGCGTCGGTCGGCCCGGACCGCGGCCAGCATCTCGCTCACGGCGGCCAGGCGCGCGCGCCGCATCGGACGTCCGTCAACGGGACTCAGGGGCGCTTCGTGATGGCGGTCCCGCGGAAAGATCGTCATCTCCACTGCGACCTCGGCGACCGTGAAGCGTACGCCGGGCAGGGTCTTGTAACGATCGCCGCCGAAGCGGTAACGTTTGTCGAAGAGCTCGAAGGGGATGGAGTGATCGTCAAGGAAGTGGCACAACTCCTCCGGCGGCGTGGATAAGACGTGCAGTTCCACCGGCGTGTCGGTGACGACGTTGCCGCTGAGGACGGCGCCCACCAGTCGCGGTGAAAACACCGTGAGCAGCTCCATCGTCTGCATCGCGCGCAGCAGTTTCTGCCGCTGCAGCTCGCCGAGTCGATCGAGATTGAACAGACGCAGGCGTTCGCCAAGGGCCGCGTCGATCTCGGCGTTGCTCGGAAGCAGTCGCCCTGGGGGCATATCGAGGCGCTCGCACGCCTTGCGCTTGGCGTGTTGAAAATCGCGAATGCCCTCTTCGGCCATGATGCGGGCGGCCTCGAAGCAGATCAGCTGCCGCGCGCGCAGCTCGCTTCGGCTGGGCGTGTGGAGCGGCCTGCGCCCGTTGCCCCCGCGGGCGTCTCGCGCGCGGGTCATGCTCAGAACAGACCTTCGGTGACGTCGCGCGGCGGCTCGGTCCGGCCGACGGCTTCCGTTGCCGGCGAATACGCGGCGGCCGTTGCCGTCGGGAGCGGCTCTGTTCCGGCGACGAAGTACTCCTCGTAAGCGTCCGGGTGCGACGCGGAGACGGCCTCGCCGGTGGCGCTGTGCACGAAGGTGGAGACGATACTGTCGGGAGGGGCGAGCGTCTTTTCCGGGCGCCCCTGCAGCGCCACCTTCATAAAGTCGATCCATATGGGCAACGCCGCCCGGGAACCGGCCTCGCCGCGACCCAGATCACTCGGTTGGTCGAATCCTACCCACACGGTCGTAACGACGTCGCCGTTGAATCCCGAGAACCAGGCGTCATGATAGTTGTTGGTCGTTCCGGTCTTGCCGGCAAGGTCCTTGCGTGCGAGCTGCAGGGCTCTGCGGCCGGTGCCGGAGCTGATGACCTGCTGCATCAGGCTGTTCATGAGGAACACGTTCTCGGCGGAGATCACGCGCTCGGCATGGCGGGTGCTGCTCGCCTCGTCGACTTCGTTGGGGCAGCTGCCGCAGACCGTCGCGGGGACGGTGCGCTCGACCACGGCGCCGTCACGGTCCTCCACGGTCGCCACCAGATACGGCTCGACGCGATAACCCCCGTTGGCGAACACCGCGTAGCCGGAGACGATCTCCAGCGGTGTGAGCGAGGCGGCCCCCAGCGCGAGCGACAGACCCTGCGGCAGCTGCTCGCGATAGAAGCCGAAGCGCTCCAGGTGATTGATCGCATGCTCGACGCCGATAGCTCGCAGCAGTCGCACCGAGACGAGATTCAGCGACAGACTCAAGGCGTGGCGAAGACGGGTCGGGCCGAAGAAGCGCTTGCTGTAGTTCTCGGGACGCCAGATGGCCTCCGTGCTCGTGTCCTCCACGACGATGGGGGCACCGCTGACGAGCGTGGCGGGCGTGAAGCCTTTTTCCAGGGCCGCTGAGTAGATGAACGGCTTGAGGTTGGAGCCCGGCTGGCGCTTGGCCTGAGTCGCCCGATTGAACTTTGTCAGGTAGTAGTCGAAGCCGCCGGTCAGAGCGAGAATAGCGCCGTCGGCGGGGCGCAACGACACCAGCGCCCCGGCCGCCTCGGGAATCTGCGCCAGCCGCCAGCCGTTTTCCGCTATCGGTTGCACGTAGATCACGTCGCCCGGCGCGACGACGTCGCCCGCCGCGTCCGGCTGCGGGCCGAGTTTACGGGCGCTCAGATGGCGTCGCGCCCAGGCGAAGCCTGAGGCATCGACCTGCACGACCTGTCCCGCGCGGGTGTAAGCCTTGAAATGACCGTCGCCGACGGCGATGACGACGGCCGGCAGCAGGTCGTTGCTGGGCGGTACGTCACCCACTACCGATGCGAGCCACTCCCGGTCAGCGTCCTTGCTCAGCGTGACGTGCTGCACGGGGCCGCGATAGCCGTGCCTGCGATCGTAGGCAATCAGACCGCGGCGCAGGGCCGCGTCCGCTGCGCGCTGATATTCGGCCTGGATCGTGGTGTAGACGCGATAGCCGCGCTCATACGCTTGCTCGCCGTAGCGCTCGACCATGTATCGGCGTGCCATCTCGGTGACGTAAGGCGCCTCTACATCCACCTCGGCGACGTGTCTGCTCGCTGTGAGCGGCGCGCTGCGGCTCTCTTCGAAAGTCGCCGCATCGATATGACCGAGATCGTACAGCCGAGAGAGGACGTAGTCGCGCCGGACCCGGGCATTGTCGGGGTTGGTGAGCGGGTTGTCCCTGGACGGCGCTTTGGGCAGGCCGGCCAGCATGGCGATCTGAGCCAGCGTCAGCTCGTCGACGGTTTTGGCGTAGTACACACGCGCGGCGGCCCCGAAACCGTAGGCGCGATGCCCCAGAAAGATCTTGTTGATATAGAGCTCGAGGATCTCGTCCTTGGTCAATGCCTGCTCGAGGCGAAAGGCGAGCAGCGTCTCCTTGATTTTGCGTTTGTAGGTCTTCTCGCGGGTGAGGAAATAGTTGCGGGCGACCTGCATGGTGATCGTGCTCGCGCCCTGTCCGTGTTCGCCCGAGCGCAGGTTGGCGATCGCCGCGCGGGCGACGCCGGCGATATCGACGCCCGGGTGACGATAGAAGGCGTCGTCCTCGGCCGCCAGGATCGCATTGACGAGCAGTGGCGGCACGTTGTCGATCTGCACCGGGATGCGACGCTCGTCGCCGAATTCTCCGATGAGCGCACCGTCCGCGGTGTGGATTCGCAACGGGACCTTGAGACGGATGTCCCTGATCGTTTCAATGGAGGGAAGGTCGGGCAGCAAGCTCCACACGAACACGCCGACGGCCGCGGCTCCAAGCAGGCCCGCGGCGGCCGTTACGGCGACGAGCCGAAACACAATGCGGGCGATCAACCGCATGGGTGGGGACGTGAAAACGGCGGCGGCGGTGTGGATTTGGGCTGACCGTCATTATAAGGCCGACGAGTGGTCAGGCAGAAGTTTGTCATTTCCAATCGCTGCGACTATAGTTTCCGGTAAATCTAATGCAGTGTGACAGTTTCCAACCGTAACATACCGGAATCTAGGGGATTTTCTTGGGCCTATTCAAGCATAAGAAGCAGGCGCTGGTGGGCATCGATATCAGCGCCTCGGCGATCAAGTTGGTCGAGCTCAGTCGCAGCGGCGATCACTACCGCGTCGAACGCTACACCATCGAGCCGTTGCCTCAAAACGCGGTGGTCGAGAACGCCATCACCGACGTCGAGCAGGTCGGCAGAGCCGTGGACCGGGCGGTCAAGCGCTCGGGCACGCGCTGCAGGCATGCGGCGGTGGCCGTGGCCTCTTCGCACGTTATCACGAAGAGGATCACCATGCCGAGCGGGCTGCGCGAGAACGAACTCGAACAGCAGATCGAGATGGAAGCCGATCACTACATTCCCTATCCCCTGGAAGAGGTGAACCTGGACTTCGAGGTGATCGGTCCCTCGGACGTCAACCCGAACGAGGACGACGTGGTTATCGCCGCCTGCCGCAAGGAGATCGTTGACGACTACGTTGCCGTCATCGAACGCCACGGACTGACGCCGGCCATTATCGACGTCGACGCATTCGCCACGGAGGCCGCCTACTCGCTGATAGCCAAGCAGCTGCCTGGGGGGGGTCTCGAGAAGACGGTGGCCGTGATCGATTTCGGTGCCACCACGACACACATGAACGTCATGCACAACAATCGCTCGGTCTACACGCGAGACCATGCGTTCGGCGGTCGTCAGCTCACCGAAGAGATCCAGCGCCGATACGGCCTTTCCTACGAGGAAGCAGGGCTGGCGAAAAAAGTGGGCGGTTTGCCCGATAACTACCAGAGCGAGATTCTGCAGCCGTTTACTGAGGCCATGTGCCAGGAAACGATGCGTGCTCTGCAGTTCTTCTATTCTTCCAGCCGGTTCAATGCCATAGACCAGGTTCTGATTGCGGGCGGCTGCGCCCAGATTCCCAACGTCGGCGATGCCATCGCCAATCGAATCGGCGTCCCGGCGGCACTGACGAATCCCTTCTCCGGCATGTCGCTCGCCTCGAGAGTGAAGCCAGAGATGCTGAGTGGCGATGCGCCGTCCTTGATGGTGGCCTGTGGCTTGGCCATGCGGAGCTTCGACCCATGACACGAATTAACTTACTGCCGTGGCGCGAGATCCGCCGCCGTGAGAGAGACCGCAAGTTCCTCACCGCCAGCGTAGGCGCCTGGATTGTGTCGGGGCTGGTTGTTTTCTATGCCCAGTATTACGTCGCTGGCATGATCGAGCATCAGAACGAGCGCAACAGTTACCTGAACTCCGAGATCGCGAAGGTCGAAGCCAAGATCAAGGAGATCGAAAGCATCCGGCGCCGGCGCGAGGCGTTGATCGCGCGTATGGAGGTCATCCAGCAGCTGCAGCGCGATCGCACGCAGGTCGTGCACGTGTTCGACGATCTCGTGCGCAAGCTTCCGAAGGGCGTGTACTTCACAGGGCTCAGACGGAACGGTAACCGCCTCACGCTGACAGGGTTCGCGCAGTCCAATGCGCGTGTTTCGGCGCTGATGCAGAATCTGGACTCGTCGGATTGGTTCAATCTGCCGGATCTGCAAATCGTCCGGACGAAACCCACTGAGGGCACGCGCGTTAGCGGCTTCACGCTGAAGGTGACTCAGGCCGCGCAAAAAAAGAAGTCGGCTAGCGAGGCGTCCACGGCCGAGAGCCAAGAGCAGCAACAGCAACCCGGCCAGCCTGGTAGCACCAAGCAGGCGAAAATCGGCGAGAAAAGCTGATGGATCTTCGAGATCTCCAGACAATCGAGTTGAGTGACATCGGCTCATGGCCGATCTGGCTAAAGGCGTTCGGCAGCTTGCTGATCTGCGTGGGCATAGTGTTTGCGGGCTACTGGTTCATCGTGAAGGGGCAGATCGAAGAACTGAAAAGAGCCGAGCGCAACGAACAGTCGCTGAGACAGACGTTCCTGGAGAAAAAGGCACTTGCCGTAAACCTGCCCGCCTACCGGAAACAGATGGAGGAAATCGAAGAAAGCTTCGGCGTGCTCCTGAGGCAGCTGCCGAACAAGACCGAGGTACCGGAGCTGCTGGTCGACATCACCCAGGCCGGTCTCGGGCGCGGCTTACAGTTCAATCAATTTCAACCGCAGAACAGACGAAGGGCGGACTTCTATGTCATCATGCCCATTCAGCTGCAGGTTGCCGGCGAGTATCACGAACTGGCCGAGTTCGTGAGCGATCTGGCCGCCCTGCCGCGCATCGTCACCCTTGGTGATATCAGTATCTCGCCCCCCAGTAAAGGCCGTGGTGAGGGTGACACCGCTTTGGTGATGTCGGCGACCGCCCAAACCTACCACTACGTCGACGATGAAGGGCAGGCCCAGCAAGGCACCCAGCGTAAGAAAACGCGCACGACACGGAAATAAACCATGGCGCTGATTCGTTTTGTGTTACCCTTCGCGCTCGTGCTCGGCACGACCGGCTGTGCGGAACGCACCATCGACGATCTACGGCGGTTCACTGAGACGGCCTACCAGGACCGCAAGCCAGACATCGAGCCGCTGCCGCGGATTCAGCCGCACGAGACCTTCGTGTACACCGCATCCAAGCTTAGCGACCCGTTTTCTCCTGCGAATCTGAAGGAACGCAAGGCCGAGGAACCCAAGGCAACCGCCGGGGGGCCGGATCTTACCCGACGCCGGGAGCCGCTCGAGCAGTATCCCCTCGACGCCCTGCGCATGGTGGGGACGCTGTTCCGCGACCAGTCGGCATGGGCGATCCTGCGTGCCCCCGACGGAACGATTCACCGCGCCAAGGAGGGCAACTACGTCGGCCAGAGCTACGGCGTGATCACCGACATCGCCGAAGAGAAGGTATCGGTCAAGGAGCTGGTTCAAGGGCCCAATGGCAACTGGATCGAGCGCGGCGCGACCATCGCGCTCGGTGTGAATTAGCTGGGTTTGAATTAATTGTCAGCTCTAACGCGGCAAGCGGCGATTTGGAGCATTGCTCAACCACTAAAATCTCACGAGATTGCACATGGCGACCATCAGCATGACGCGAGCTCTGCGCTTTAGTCTGGCACTCACGCTCTTGTCGGCCTGGCCGTTGATCGCGACGGCGGCCAGGGTCGAGGCGCTCGACTGGGAAGGGGAGCGACAAAGCGCTGCTTTGGCAATTCACATGACTGGTGAGACCAGCCTCGTCAAGACGATTCTTGAGAAGGGCAGGCGCTTGCGAGTCACGTTTCGCGACGCGACGCTGGACGGCGATGCGGTGGACATCGCCGGGCGCGGCGTGGTGAAGGGCGTGTTTCCCTATGTGGCCGACAACGGCCGTGACATCAATATCGACCTGCTGCTGCGCGAAGCGGGCAATATGGAGGTTGAGCAGACCGAGTACGGTTATCGTATCGTCGCCGCTGCGGTGAGCGCGTCCGCGGCGACAACGGATGAAGGTGCGGCAACTCCGAGCTCGGTGGTGTCGGCCCCGAGCGACGAAGGTGCGGCAACTCCGAGCCCGGTGGCGTCGGCCCCGAGCGACGAAGGTGCGGCGAATCCGAGCACGGTGGCGGCGGCCGAGGTAATGGCGCCTGCCCCAGCCGTGGTGGT
>JABAOE010000587.1_pt2 | contig 72609 bp, 60 predicted proteins | sample 7062141 | NCBI WGS metagenome assembly JABAOE01 (sample SAMN14538627, study PRJNA623070) | marine sediment metagenome | biome: marine biome [ENVO:00000428]; feature: marine pelagic biome [ENVO:01000023]; material: deep marine sediment [ENVO:00002113] | place: India: Gulf of Khambhat ... | reverse complement strand
CGGGTGACACAATCGCTGAACTACCACACTGCAATTCCGTGCCATTGACCTCTCAACACGACCTTTGTTAAGCTGCCCGGTGAAGACCTATCCTGTTTGCAATTTTATAGGAGAAGACCATGCTCACCATGGAACAAAATGATCTGCTGTGCAGGACGGACCGCGGGACGCCGGGGGGAGAATGGCTGCGGAGGTATTGGCAGCCCGTAGGCATTTCGAAGGATTTGACCCCGGGGGGTAAACCCCAGAGGGTCAGGGTCATGGGAGAAGACCTGGTGTTGTTTCGGGACGATCAGGGTCGTTCCGGACTCCTCGGACTGAACTGCTCCCATCGGCTGACCTCCCTCGCCTACGGTCGGGTAGAGGACGGGGGGATTCGATGTCCGTTTCATGGTTGGCTGTACGATGTCCAGGGACGTTGTCTGGAGCAGCCTGCGGAGCCGCAACCCTTTTGTGACAAGATAGGGCACCTTGCGTATCCCTGCGAAGAGCTGGGCGGAGTCATTTTCGCCTATATGGGCCCCCCGGACAAAAAACCCCTGCTGCCACGGTACGAGGTGTTGATTAGGGAGGACGGTACTCGCAAGTCGGATTACTATGACATTAACAGTAACTACCTCCAGAATGTCGAGGGTGCGGTGGACTCCGTCCACTTTTCATATCTTCACATGGACAACTGGACCACGGTCAAACATCGACTCCAATCAATGCCCAAGCCCCAGCTCGAATTTTCTGAGATGGAATGGGGTATCTGGCAAAAGTCGTTGCTACCAGATATCGGTCGGGAAATTATTGATCTCTGTTATGCTCACTTTTTCATGCCGGCTGGGTTTATGAGGATCCAAGGAAGCCCGAGAGATCGGAGCCTCATTCAGAAATTTCAGTCTTGGTATGTGCCCATCGATGACGGGCACACCAGGAGGTTTCAGGTTTACTTTTCGCCACCGAAAAAGGACGGCACGCTGTTTGAATGGCCGGAGGATAAGCCCTACGATCCTCCCGGCCCGCACAACGATTACTACCGGCAATACGGCGACGCCAATACTATTTCGGGCATCCCAAACCGAACCGCTGCCTCTGCGGTAAAAGGTTTTCTTGTTCAGGACAGCATGGTGAACGAAACCCAGGGGATCATCGCCAACCGCAGCCAAGAGCACCTCGGATTCCACGACAAGGTCCTGACGGCACAACGGGTCATGTGCCTGCTTTCCATTGAGGAAGTACGCCAGGGCCGGGATCCAAAGCATATTATTCGGGACCCGGAAAAGAACAAAGTGGTATACGTGCGCGGGGAAGATGCGCCGGAGTTAATTTGACGGTACGATCTGGGATGAGCACAACTCGGAGGGATCCATGAGCACTCCTGCTACCGGAGGCGATGAACATACAAGAATAGACGCATTGGCCAAGGTTACCGGGCAGGCCAAGTACGTGGATGACCTTCCGCATTTGCCGGGTATGGCGTTTGCCGCGGCTTTTCGAAGCCCTTACTCTCACGCTCGAGTCCTTTCCATCGATACATCCGAGGCCGAAAAAATTCCGGGAGTCTACGGCGTCATCCGAATGAACGAGGTGGGCCCCACCCATATCAATCTTACCCGGGCGGCAACGGATCAGCTTCCCGTCAGCACGGACAAGGTCCGTTACGACGGCGACTTTCTGGGAACGGTGGCTGCCGTTGATTTGCGTACCGCGCGGCAGGCGGCGGCAAAGGTGCATGTGGAGTACGAGATTTTGAAACCTGTCTTCTCCGCAGAGGAAGCATTGGCGCCTGGGGCCCCGCTAGTGCACGAGCAGCTCGGGTCCAATCTAGCCAGAGAAGACACAATGGAATGGGGGGATATGGATCAGGCGATTAAAGAAGCCGACCATGTCTTCGAAGAGGTGTATAGCTGTCCTAATGTTTTCCACCATCCCATGGAGCCTGCGAGCTCGGCATTGGTCCATTTCAAGGATGAGATGCTGGATCTCTGGGTGCCTACCAATAGCCCCCACCGTGTGGCCGATGCGGCAGCCCATTTGTTTGATCTAGCGCGGGAGAAAATACGCGTACGAGTACCCTTTATCGGCGGTAACTTCGGCGGCAAGGATCAATCGGAAGAGGCTCTGGTAGCTTCGGAATTATCCAGGCGAATTGGACGGCCGATCAAATATGTGGTCACCGATGAAGAAAGCTTTCGGGCGTCCGCGAAGGATCATCTAAGGTACAAGGCCCGCATTGCGGTCAAATCCGATGGCACGCTTCTCGGCCTTGATGTGGACGCTCTCGTAGACACGGGTGGTTACTATACGGGTGCAACGATTATTCTGAATAACGTGATGACCTCTTCCATGGGCGGCTTTCGGGTGCCTCATTTCAAGGTCCGTGCGAGGACCGTGTTTACCAATAAGGTTCCCTGCGGACCGTTCCGCAATACGGGAAAGAATCAGACGACATTTGCCGTGGACTGCGCCATGGACAACATTGCGTATCGATTGGGATTGGATCCGGTAGAATTCCGGCTCAAGAATTTATTGCGCTGGGGGGAGTACATCGCGCCGGAATATTGGAAACGAAGCGGCAAGGAATCCAAGGCCGTAACCCCACCGGTGGATACCCATATATCGGAGCTCATAGACAAAGCCATGAAAGGAATTGGTTGGGACCCCAAGGAGGAGCCGTCGAAAAGGAACCATGGGTCGGCCCGATTCGTCAGGGGACGTGGTCTTTCTGTTTCCATGCGGAGGGGCTCCCACGTAGGAACAGCCGAGGCGTTGGCATCCCTCCAAACCGACGGACGAGTGGTCATCTCACATAACGCTCCTGATGTGGGTGAAGGCGCCTATACAATGATCAGCGTCGTTGCCGCAAAAACACTGGGCACCCCTCAGTCGCAGGTTGAGGTGGGGGTGCCGGATACCACCAACGAGTTGAAATTCTCCGGAACAAGCTCTCAGCGCACGACACTACAAATGGGGGGAGCGGTCAATGCGGCGTGTAAGGAACTCATGAAAAAAATGGAGGCGCAGGCCGCAAAGGTCAAAGGTGGAAGTCCCGATGATTGGCAGGCCGCCGATGGGCATGTGTCCAACGGGAAACTAAGTCTCACCTTTGCGGAGATTCAGCGGTCTTTGGATCCGGGTGTTTCCCTCGATGGTTTGGGATCCTACCAACCTTCGCGATCTCATGGGTCCGCAAGCTTCGGGGGCCATGATCACTGGGCTCCGGGAGTCGGCGCGGCGGAAGTGGAAGTGGATCGCGACACGGGAAACGTTCGCTTGCTAAAATTTGTGACCGTGGCGGATGCCGGCATTGCCTTGCATTATCCCTCTGCCAGGGGACAGATCGAAGGCGGCGCGGTTATGGGATTGGGCTTGGCTCTCCATGAGGAACTCTACTACCAGGATGGGCAGTTACAAAACGCGGACCCCTTCCAGTACCGGTTACCGCTCATGACGGATATCCCACAAACCTTTAATGCGATCATTCTGGAAAACGGCGATGGGCCGGGTCCCTTTGGGTCCAAGGCCATAGCTCAGGTGTCCATCCCGTGCGTCGCGCCGGCCATTGCCAACGCCATCTACGATGCCGTGGGAGCGCGTCTCCGGTCCACACCATTTACTCCGGAGAAGCTTTTGCGTGCGATGGGGGTACTGGGGGGAGAAAAACCGTCGGTTTAACCCGACTTTGCTTGAACACCGGTGGACTTACCTTCATCGCTCACGTCATGGTAAATCTCCGAGCCCGACTTTTTGAACTCTTCCGATTTCTCTTTTAGTCCGGCGTCCAATGCCTCTTCGGGTGCTAACCCTTTAGAGACAGCGTAATCCCGCACGTCCTGGGTAATCTTCATTGAGCAAAAGTGAGGTCCGCACATGGAGCAGAAGTGCGCGACCTTGGCCCCCTGAGCGGGTAACGTCTCGTCGTGAAATTCGTAAGCCGTCTCGGGGTCGAGGCTCAGGTTGAACTGATCTTCCCAACGAAATTCGAATCGTGCCTGGCTCAGGGCGTCGTCCCGGATCTGCGCACCGGGATGGCCCTTGGCAAGATCCGCCGCGTGTGCGGCGATCTTGTACGCGATAACTCCGTCCTTGACGTCTTTCCTGTTGGGTAGTCCCAGGTGTTCTTTGGGTGTTACGTAGCAGAGCATAGCGGTTCCGAACCATCCGATCATGGCAGCGCCGATGGCGCTGGTGATGTGGTCGTACCCTGGAGCAATATCCGTGGTGAGGGGACCCAGGGTGTAGAATGGGGCCTCGTGGCAAAGCTCCAGTTGTTTCGTCATGTTCTCCTGAATCAGGTGCATGGGCACGTGGCCCGGCCCCTCAATCATGGTTTGCACGTCATGCTTCCAGGCGATCTTGGTAAGCTCGCCTAGAGTTGCCAGCTCTCCCAATTGGGCCTCGTCGTTGGCGTCCGCGATGGAGCCCGGACGCAGTCCGTCTCCGAAAGAGAAAGAAACGTCGTAGGCCTTCATGATCTCGCAGATCTCCTCGAAGTGGGTATAGAGAAAGTTCTCCTTGTGGTGGGCAAGGCACCATTTGGCCAGGATGGATCCGCCCCGGGAAACGATTCCCGTAACCCGCCGGGCCGTCAGGGGAACGTACCTCAGCAGGACACCGGCGTGAATCGTAAAATAATCCACGCCCTGTTCCGCTTGTTCAATGAGGGTGTCGCGGAAAATCTCCCAGGTGAGTTCTTCGGCTTTACCTCCAACCTTTTCCAGTGCCTGATAGATGGGGACGGTGCCAATGGGCACCGGTGAATTGCGGAGGATCCACTCCCGGGTCTCATGAATGTTGTCGCCCGTGGATAGGTCCATGGCCGTGTCCGAACCCCACCGGATGGCCCACATCATCTTTTCCACTTCTTCTTCTATGGATGAAGCCACGGCGGAGTTCCCGATGTTAGCGTTAATCTTAACCAGGAAGTTGCGACCGATGATCATGGGTTCGCTTTCCGGGTGATTGATGTTTGCCGGGATAATCGCCCGGCCCCGGGCGACTTCGTCCCGGACAAATTCCGGTGTCACATGTGGCGGAATGGAAGCGCCAAAGTTGTTGCCGGCATGGGTGCGGCTCCGTCCATTGCCGTTGCTAGAAAGATCCTTCTCGCGCCCCAGATTCTCGCGAATGGCGATGTATTCCATCTCGGGGGTGATCTCGCCTTTCTTTGCAAAGTGCATTTGCGTCACATTCTTACCAGGCTTTGCACGGAGCACCGGACGCCGGGACGTGTCGGGAAAACGTTCCACGGGTTTTCCACCGTTGCCTTTGACGGCCATGGGCGGATTAGGGCTGGTTTCCACGTCACCCCGGGTCCGGATCCAGTCGAGACGCAGGGGCAAAAGTCCCTTTCGGACATCCGTCTCTACGTTGGGGTCGGTGTAAGGGCCGGACGTGTCATAGACGACGATTCCGGTTGAGGCGGAATCGCCGTTATGTGAATTCGCGTCGTGACCCGAAGAGACTTTGATCGTGCGCATGGCCACGCGCACATCGGAAAACATTTTACCGTTTCGGTAAACCTTTTCGGAGGCCGGAAGAGGTTTGGAGCTCAGCAGGTCCTTGGACGAGGTTTCTGGATGGGTTTCGGATTTTGACATTTTCGATCCTCCTTGGCCGCCTGGGCCAACGTTTGTCCGGTCGATCGTTACTTGGTTGGGTCCGGACGACCGACGCTTCGAGGTCGTCACCGAGCAAATAGGCTAGACGTGACGGTAACGGCTCACATGCTCCTCATAAAGTCCTTCGGGGCCTTTCTCCTCGAGCTCCCGGGAGCGATTCATCAAAGTTTCTTTGTCTTCCACAAAATCCTTGCGTGAGAAACCCCAATTGGCAGGGTGGATCCCGGTGTCCATGCGAATGGCGTCACAGGGACAGGCCTCTACGCAAAGAGAACAGTATATACACCTCAACGTGTCAATTTCATACCGGATGGGAAACTTTTCCACGGGGTTGTCGGGGTACTCCCCGGCTTGAATATAAATACACTGGGCCGGGCAGGCGGTGGCACAAAGGAAACATGCCGTGCAATGGGGCGAGCCGTCATCCTTCAAAGTCAGGCGGTGCCGACCGCGGAAGGTTTCGGGGTAAGGCAATCGCTCCTCCGGATATTGAACTGTAATGGCGGCTTGGAGGTGCTTTGCCAGGCCGAACAAGTGCAAGGTATGGACGATCAGGTTCCGCCAAAATCGGTACCCCGTCAAACACAGACCACGGATAACCTCTGGTAAATAAATCCTTTCCCAGAGGCCCATTTCTTCTACGCGTTTCATGAAATGATGGTTCGTTGAAATTAGTATCTTTCACCTATAGAACATTACCGGCCATTGTCAAGAAAGGGCATCACAGGACTTGGGCCCGAGCTTTTCTGCCCGGATGCAAGCCTCGGCCTATTCAGAATCATACTGAACGATGGAATAGACGCTCCGGGGTTGGAGCCGCTGCCGGCCTCCTAAAAAGGAGAGTTCGAGGAGAAAGGCTAATTCGACGACTTCGGCGTTCAGCTGGGAAACCAAATCCGCCGCCGCGCCTGCCGTGCCGCCCGTGGCCAGCAGATCATCCACGATGAGGACCCGGGCACCGGCTTTGAGTCCGTCCTGATGAATCTCCAAGGTGTCGGAGCCATACTCGAGTTCATAGCTGGCGGAATGAGTCTCATAGGGCAGTTTCCCCGGCTTGCGGACGACGCAAAAACCGCAGCCAAGCCTGTACGCGAGGGAAGCGCCGAAGATAAAGCCGCGTGACTCGATGCCCAGAACCGCGTCAATCTTATTCCCCTGGTACCGATTCGCCATAAGGTCGATGGTCTGTTTGAATAGCGGGCCATTGCAGAGCAGAGGAGTGATATCCTTAAACACGATGCCCGGTTTAGGGAAATCAGGTATGTCACGGATGATTTTTCGAATGTCTTGAACGGCCTTTTCCATACCCCTGAGCTAGCATAACTACGGCAAGTAATAAAGCGGATTTCTGGCGACGTTGTTCCTACGAATTTCGAAGTGGAGATGCGGGCCTGTGACCCGCCCCGTTCTTCCCACCTCTGCGATGATTTGCCTTCGCCTGACCTTCTGACCTTTGCGGGCGATGTTTTTTCGGTTGTGTGCGTAGACGGACACGTAACGATCAGGATGCCGGATGATAATGATGTTCCCGTAACCGCGTAACCGGTCGCTGAAAATAACCTTGCCGCTTTGAATGGCCCGGATGGGTGTTCCCCTGGGAGCCGCGATGTCCAATCCATCGTGAAAGCTCTTGCCCCTCGGACCGAACTTTGAAGTTAACCTGCCTCGAAGCGGCCACACGAAACCGTTGCTTCCTCTCGTCGACCGCCTGGGTTTTCGGCGAGGTTTTTTTAAAGTGACCCTCGAGGGGGTAATGATTTCTACCGGGAGCTGTCGAGTTGCTTCCGGAACGAAGATACGCTGGCCAATAGTTATTTCTGCCGGGTCGGCGATCCGGTTGATGCGGGCAAGGCGACGGTAGTTGATATCGTAGGCTTTGCCGATTCGAAACAAGTTCTCCTTCGCCTTGACGACGTGGTAGATCCCCTGGGGTTTGGGCTTGGGTTTCGTGGGCGCTACCCGGGGACGGCTCGTCTGCTTCGGTGTTAGCGGCGCGGTGCAGCCTGCCAGGAATAGCAAACAAATCAGAAGGATAACCTGAAATTCGGTCCTGAAGATTGGTCCGATGCCCAGGTGCGATGAAGTGAGGAACTGTCTTACGTAGCCGGTCATCTTATGCCGTCAGGGTGCGGAGGCGTTGAAGAAGCCGTCTCCGCGGGTGTTCCTGGGTAATCAGGGCTGCGGTGAATCGGGCCAGCCGTGTCGCCCCAACAATTTGACAAATCGGCAATCTCCCAGACCCTCTTCCCGTAACCCGGAAGCGCTCTTTCGAAATCGCTTGAGCACCTGAGATCGTTCGTTTCCTATGGGGAGGATGATCCTGCCGCGAATGGACAGTTGGGAAATGAGCGGTTGAGGTAAATTCGGAGAACCGGCGGTGACGATGATGGCATCGAAAGGCGCGTGGTCAGACCAACCCAGGGTCCCATCACCCACATGCAATGCGATATTGTAGTAGTTGAGTTGGTCCAGCAAAGCCCGCGCCCTCTCCGCCAGTGGGCCAAATTTTTCGACGGAAAAAACGTTAAGGCAGAGTTCCGCCAGGACCGCGGTTTGGTAACCTGAACCGGTGCCGATCTCGAGGACTCGTTCATCACCCTTGAGTTCCAGAGCTTGAGACATGAAGGCGACCATATAGGGTTGAGAGATGGTTTGCCTCTCGCCGATGGGAAGCGGTTCGTCGTCGTAAGCGCGATCCGCCAGGGCGCTATCAACAAACAGGTGACGGGGAATCTTGGTCATGGCCCGGAGAACGCGAGGATCCTTGATACCGCGAGTCATGATATGCTCGCGGACCATCCTCTCTCTGGCCGTCTTTGGGTTCAGCGAATGCCTGCCAAAAATATTCACTTTTGAGGACGAAAGGGAAGAATAGTTCAATGATATTTGTAACTTAAGTCTTTGTAACATCCTATGGGATTCGGGTCAATTGATGAATCCCATGAGGCTACAAACTCTAGTTTATAACAAAGGAATTCTTCGGGGAAGAAGAATTGCTGAACAGAATATAGTTGTAGAGAGAATTATGTAGGTAGAGTCCTTCTGGGGAATAAAATCTGAAGAAAGGCGCTGGAAATATCGAAGTTTTACAGCGGCTAGATTCGTGGGCGGTTGCAGATGTCCAGTGCCGCCAGTGCATAGATCTTGGCGGCTATAAGCATCTTGTCTATTTCTAGTTCCTCTGCCCTGGGGCCAATTCTTCTACCGCGGGGCCCAATTTTTACCGCAGGGATCCCTAATTCGTTGTAGACGTTGGTGTCCGTCCAGATGCTTGCCCTGTCCGTGGCCTCCGGTTTTAGTTTCGCCCCGAGAAGATATTCGTAGATTTCCTCGAGTGATTGGACCAAAGGTCCCACGTTTTTTCCTTCGTGGCCTAGAAGCGATTTGTAGGTGGATATCTCGTAATCGATGCCTAAAGGATTGAGTGCCTTCTCGATTTCATATTGAACGGTCACCGGCCGGACCTGGGGCGGGATACGGATGTCTACAAACACGTTACAAACACCTGGGAAGTAATTGGGCCTGTAAGGGGCCCCACCCTCAATGGCCCCGATGTTTACCTTTGGAAGTATGGGACCGGTCGGTGAATTGTAAACGTACTGCTCTTCAAAACGTGCTCCCCATTTTTCGATCGCCTCGATGATCTTGGTCATCTTGACTATTGCGTTGAGTTTTTCCGGTGGATGAGTGGCTCGATTGGTTCCCCAGGCAGCCTCGGCCTTGCCGAAGGTTGTGATCATCGTTTGGACGACTCCCACCTGAGTCCAGACGAGATTGAGATCCGAGCCATCCGCCACGATCGCATAATCAGAATGCATGCCGTGAGTGAGAAGGTGCCTCGTCCCAGCGCCTTCACCGCGATACTCTTTGGTCTGCCACGGCCCTATGGGAGTGCGAGAGATTTCCCCCACCACAGCCGCAAGAATCAAGTCGCCTTTGAGCTTGATGCCGCTTTTTTTGAGCGCCTTGCCCGCCATCATGAAGGATGCGACGCCACCTTTCATGTTTGAGATTCCAAGCCCGCGAACTTTTCCGTCTTTAATCGAGCCACGTAGCTCGGATTCCGGTTCAACTTTCGCGACCATGCGAAGATCCTCGTCCGTGCCGGTGAAGCTGGTATCCATATGCCCGTTGAATCCCAAACTTAACCCTGACCCGTCACCTTTCAGGATGCCTACGGCGTTGGGGCGGTCAACTTCTACTTCTTGACGGACGGGTTTCAAGCCATTGGCCATGAACCAGTCCAGGATATATTCGGCGACACCTTTTTCCTGTCCTGTGGGGCTTGGGATGTTGACCAGGTCACACGCGAGCTGGGCCAGTTCGTCTTTGTCCAACTGTTCCAAAACTCTGGCCGCGGATTCCTTATCTATGGACATCGGAATTCTCCTGAATCTGAATTTAGGTGAACCTAAATCAGGAATGGTTCTGAAGTCAATCCGATCAGTTTTAGGATCTGAATACGAGAATCGGACCAGGAATGCACCTTGGTCCCTCTTGTTATTCTAGTCCTAATGGTTGCGCCTGGCTGATTGTTTAATTCAACCGGAAGAACTCGGGGACCCCGACCAACCAATACAATAAAGTTAAAGCGGAGATGGTAAACCCAGGAACCGAGAAATCTCGAGCGCGGAGGGATTGGTCGGGGCGACCGGATTTGAACCGGCGACCCCACGCACCCCAAGCGTGTGCGCTACCAGGCTGCGCTACGCCCCGACAAACGTCTGTTCAAACAGCTTATGTAACATTCCTTAGGAATTCGGTCAATTGAACATTGGGCGTCTGCTAATAGAGTTGATCTGAATTTTTGAATATCCTATGCCCGATTTCGTATTGATATCATGCACTTTTGAGAGCTGCCTTCCATTTCCCTCGACAGGCTCGGGATGGTGAGCAGCGTCGAACCACGCTTCAGTGGACCCTCGGCGGAAAGTCTTAGCTGCTCGCTTCGGGCAGCCTCGAAACTCGCTACGCTCTAACAGTCGATGCTGCTTTCTCCTCAGCTTCACAGAGGCCTCCAACGCCTCAGGTCCAAACTTTCGCTTAGGCACACCAGCTCTCATCGTGTTGTTGCATGATGACGGATAGTCGCTTGGGAATGGATTTGAAAATATACGGATTTACCACGGTGCAATTATTCCATATTTGGCGCTCTGATCAGCGTGGAAGTCGAGAAAAATCGGCTTGCTCCAAGGCGGGACTTCCGGACGCCGTGCGCTTTGCGCTATGCTCTTTGCGGGAAAGGAGGAGCCTCTCATGTTGCAGGGAAAAGTGGTCGTTGTAACAGGAGCCGCAAAGGGCATTGGTCGTTACGCCGCAAAAGGATTTGCCGAGGCGGGAGCTAGGTTGGGGATCGTGGACATTGATGCTCCGCGTTTGCAGAGAGTTGCCGAGGAGGCAAAGCAGCTGGGTGCCGAGGTCCTATCCGAGTATGGGGATGTGAGCAACGAGGATGACGTGCGCCGGATTATGGACCATGTGGTCTCGCAATTCGGTTGCATTGATGTGCTGGTGAACGATGCTGCCGTGGTGACCCATTTTGGTTGGGAACCGCGTTGGGCCCGAATCGCAGAAATGGACAAGGGATTTTGGGATCGGGTGATCCAAACCAACCTGGGTGGAACGTTTCTATGCACCAAACATGCGTTGCGTCACATGGAAGCCCGGCGCGCGGGCCATATTATCAACCTCCATGGAGGTGGGAACGGCGTTGGCGCCTGTGCCTATGTGGTGTCGAAGGATGCGATTCGGACCTTCACCCGATTTGTGGCGGAAGAGGAAAGGGACAAGGGCATCTGTGTCGTCGCGATCACACCGGGGGGTGCCATTGCAACCGAAGATGCGCCGGAGTCAATGCCCCGGGAGATGGCAGGATTGGACTCACTGGGAAACCGATTTCTGCTCGCGGCGGAGGTGGGTATGGAGATGACAGGGCAGCTCCTCACCTTGAGGGACGGTAAGTTAGTAGTTAGACAATAACGGTTCGAGCTAGGAGAGTTTTTTGTGGAGGGACTTGAGGTCCTTCCTGATCTTTAACAAAGTGTTTTTGTAGGCTGGATCCAAAAGCGGAAGACGAAGCTGTCGGCGGTCTTCTTTCTTGCCTTCCTTGAGTTTTTTTCTGGCGCCCTCAATGGTGTAACCCTCCGAATAAAGGAGCTTCTTGATTTCCATCAGAAGGTCCACGTCCTTTTTCTTATAAAGGCGATGACGTGAGGGGGCCTTTCCCGGTTTTAGCAGCTCAAACTCGGATTCCCAGTAACGCAAAACATAGGGTTTAACCCCTACGATGTTACTGACTTCGCCAATTTTAAAGTAAAGCTTGTCCGGTAGTTGCGCTGGCATAATCAACCTAAGCTGACGGAGTTGCGCTGGTGTCCGCGGCACTGCTGGCGTTGCTGTTAATGGATTTCTTCAGGATCTGACTGGGCTTGAAGGTGAGAACTTTACGCCCCTTGATGGTGATTTCGTCCCCGGTCTGTGGGTTTCTTCCTTTTCTTGGGTTCTTAACATTGACGTCAAAATTTCCAAAGCCGGAAATTTTAACCTTTTCACCTTTCTCCAGGTGGCTCTTGATGATTTCAAAGGTGGCCTCTACAACGTCCGTTGCCTCTTTTTTGGAGAAGCCCACTTTCTCGTAAATGCGGGCTATAATATCTGCCTTGGTCATTTTTGAGCCCCCTTATCCGATTTCCTCCGCTATGCTCTTAAAGTGGCGCCAAATTCTCGACACAACTTGCCCATCAGGTCCTGGTGAATTGAGTTTATTTCCTCGTCAGTTAAGGTTCTGTCCTTTGCCCGGTAACAGACCGAGTAACCTAAGCTTTTTTTGCCCTCTGGAATAGGATTGCCGCTGTACTGGTCAAAGATCCGCACTTCCTCTATCAGCAAGTTACCATAGCCTTTTATCCAATTAATGATCTGCTGGGCGGGAAACTTTTCATCGACAACAATTGCTAAGTCCCGCTCAACAGATGGAAATCTGGGCAGGGCGCGGACCGTTAAATCAAGGCGAGCATACTTAACCAAACTTTCGAAGTCAAGCTCAAAAACGAGGAAATTCGGGAGGCTATGTGCTGCCAGGAGGTCAGGATGGAGTGCACCCAGGTAGCTCATAGGGTGCCCGTCTTGTTGCCAGATGGCGGCCTTGCCGGGGTGAAGAAATGGAGGAATATTATCTCTGGTCCAGCTGGCACCGTCCTCCAGTCCGGTAATCTCCAGGATTCCCTCCAGAATACCCTTAATATCAAGAAAACTAAGGGGAATATCGTCCGCCTGCAGCCCTGTTTGCCCTCTAGAACCATAGAGCAGCCCGGCCAATACGGTCTTTTCGTTGTTGGTCCGATTTCCCGATTCGCAGAAGACTTTGCCTAGCTCGAAAGCCGAAAACCGTGGCGCCCTTTGATCGAGCTGTAGCCGTAAGTTATCGATTAGTCCGGGTATTAGGCTGAGACGCATCTCGGCGTTCTCTTGTTTCAACGGATTTAGGATGCCGACGGCCTTGTTCCGGCCATCCCACAGACCGTGATACTGCTGGTTCATTTCCGCAGAGGTAAATGGGATGTTGATAACTTCGGTGAGCCCCACCCCGGTTAAATAGGATCGAAATCGCCGGCTCCAGTGCAGGACAGGATCCAGGGAGCTCCTTTGGGGTCTTACCAGTGGGAGGGTTGCCGGAATCTTTTCGTAACCGTGGAGCCTCGCCACTTCCTCAATTAGATCCGCCTCGCGGCTTAAATCGAAACGATAGGACGGTGGTGCGACTTTAATTGAACTCTTCGATTTTCCCTGTATGGAAGCCCCCAGGGACTTTAAGGTTTGTTCCAATTTTTTTCGTTGTATGGGGATACCGAGTAGGTCTTTTACTCTTTCGTCCCGAATGACGATTGGCGTGGCTTTGAACTTGCGCGGATAGCGGTCTACGGCTCCAGGCACCGGGCGACCGTCGCCAACCCGTTGCAACAGGTGGACGGCCCGATTCAGCGCAAGAAGGGTGCCCTCCGGGTCCACCCCTCGTTCAAATCGATGCGAGGCTTCACTGTGAAGCCCGAGGCGCCTGGCCGTTCGGCGAATGCCCGAGGGGGAGAAGTTGGCGCTCTCCAGCAGGACTGAACGTGTGTCCGCTCCAACCTCGGAGTTGGAGCCGCCCATGACACCGGCCAGGGCAACAGGTGTGTCCCCATCGCAGATAAGGAGATCCTCCGAGATGAGATCCCTTTCGATGCCGTCCAGGGTGGTAAATTTTTTCTTAGACTTCGCTGGCTTGACCTCGATTCGCTTGGCCTCCAGGCGATTCAGGTCAAACGCATGGAGCGGTTGTCCGGTTTCCAACATGACGTAGTTGGTTACATCCACCACGTTGTTGATGGCCCGCACGCCACAGGCTTCCAGCCGGAAACGCATCCAAAGGGGAGAGGATTTGATCTCCAGGTCCTCTACCAGCCGGGCGGAATACCGTGGCGAGAGTTTGGGATCAGCGATCCGGACCTGGACCCGTCGGGCGAGGCTATTGTCATTCGAATGGGGGTGAACCTCAGGGACTTTCAGTTTAGCGCCGGTGAGGGTGCTGATCTCCCGAGCTATACCCAGAACGCCCAGGCAATCTCCCCGGTTCGGGGTGACTCCCACCTCGATGACCCAATCATCCATGCCTAGGAAGGGGAACAATTCCCTCCCCACCGGAGCCTCCTCCGGAAGGATGAGGATCCCCTCGTGGTCCTTGGAGATCCCCAGCTCATTTTCTGAACACAGCATTCCATGAGAGGACTCGCCGCGGATCGTTGCTGTCTTGATATTCATGCCTGAGGGGAGCAGGGCACCGACTTTTGCCAGGGGCGCCTTGATGCCGGATCGAACGTTAGGCGCTCCGCACACCACCTGCAGGGTCTCATTGTCCGATTCCACGGTACACAAAGATAGACGATCCGCTTTAGGATGAGGACGTACCTCTGTTACCCGTGCGACAACGACCCCTTGCCCCTGAACGGTGGGTTGCAGGGATTCCACCTCGAGACCTGCCATGGTCAAGAGTCGAGCCAATTCTTCAGGACCTTTTCTCCCAGCGCTGGCGGAAGAAATATCCACAAGCTCTTTGAGCCAATTGTATGTGAACTTCATCTTGTGACTTTCGCCCCCGTGGGTGGAGGACGGACGTTTGTGACGATTTTAACGAAACTGTTTCAAGAATCTGAAGTCGTTCTGATAGAACTGTCGGATATCTTCGATTCCGAACTTCAACATCGCAATTCGTTCCACGCCCATGCCGAACGCGAATCCGGATACCTTTTCGTTGTCGTAGCCCACAAAGCGAAATACCTCAGGGTCGATCATCCCCGAGCCCAGGATCTCCAGCCACCCGGTGCCTTTACACACACGGCATCCGACTCCGTCCGCGGAATGCCCCACGCCCGCACAGAACAGGCAGCCGATGTCCACCTCCGCACTGGGCTCCGTGAAGGGAAAAAAGCTAGGACGAAACCGCACCGGGGTATCTTTACGAAAGATCTGACGTAAGAAATGTTGCAGCACCCCCTTGAGGTCGCCAAAGGTTATGTGGAAATCCACCATGAATCCTTCCACCTGATGAAATATGGGAGAGTGGGTGGCATCGTCATCGTGTCGGTAGACGGCGCCGGGAACAATCACCTGAAGCGGCGGTTTGCGATTTTCCATGACCCGAATCTGAACCGGTGAGGTATGGGTTCTCAGGAGGAGCTCCGTGGACACAAAAAATGTGTCCTGCATATCCCTGGCGGGGTGATCCTTGGGGATATTGAGCGCTTCGAAGTTGTGGTAATCGTCCTCGATGTCGGGGCCGCGGGCGATTTCAAATCCCATGCTGGCAAAGACATCGATGATCTCGTCCAGGACCAGAGTGATGGGGTGCAATCTCCCCCTTTCCAGGCGATTTCCCGGCAGGGTGATATCCGTATAGCCTTCCGACAGGATCCGGTTCTTCTCTTGCGTTTTGAGGTCGGTTAACCAGGTTTCCAGCTGCTCTTCAAACCAACCCCTCAACTGGTTCAGCTGCTGCCCCATTTGGGGGCGTTCCTCTGGAGGAACGTCTTTCAAGCTTCGGAGCATCTGGGTGAGCTTTCCCTTTCTACCCAGATATTCAACTCTTAGCTGTTCGATGTCCTGCTCCGTCCCGGAGCGCTTGATGCGCTCCGTCATCTCCTCCTGGAGTGCTGCCAGAGATTCTTGCATGGAAGGAAACGGTTGTAGAACCGCTAGGCTGTGAGGCGGGACTTTGCGAGCTCAGCGATTTGGGTAAAGGCAGGCAGGTCTGAAACGGCCAGATCAGCGAGGATCTTTCTGTCCAGTTCGATATTGGCGGCTTTCAACCCCTTGATGAGCTGACTGTAGGATAGACCACTGAGCTTGGCCCCGGCATTGATACGGGTGATCCACAGTCCCCGGAACGAACGCTTCTTGACCCGGCGGTCCCGGTAGGCGAAGACCAGCCCCCGCTCCACGGTTTCCCGGGCCGTTCGGTAAAGCTTGCTACGTGCTCCCACGTAACCCTTGGCCAGTTTTAGGACCTTCTTTCTTCTCTGCCTGGCAGTTTGCCCTCTCTTAACTCGTGGCATGGTTTACTCACTTTTGAGATAAAGATTACTCATTTATACGGAATGAGCTTCCGGATGACTTTCGTTTCCCTGTCGGACACCATCGCGGCCTGGCGAAGTCTCCGCTTGCGCTTTCTACCTTTACTAGAAAGCAGGTGACTTTTAAAGCCCCGACTCCTCTTGATCCTGCCGCTGGCGGTTACCTTGAACCTCTTGGCGGCTGCTCTGTTGGTTTTTATTTTGGGCACACTTTCCTCCCGTTCACGTCCAGTTATTTCGGTGTGAGAAGCATCGCCATGCTTCGTCCCTCCATACGGGGGGCAATGTCGGCCTTGGCAATGTCTTCCACCTGACTCAATATTCCATTCAACGCTTGGCGGCCGAGGTCCGGGTGGGTGATCTCCCGACCGCGAAAGAAGATAGAGACTCTGACCCGCTGGCCCCGTTCGATGAATCGCCGGATGTTCTTTACTTTGTAGGAAATGTCATGAGGATCCGTGTGGGCCCTCATCTTGACTTCTTTGACCGTGACAAAGCTCTGTTTCTTTTTTGTCCCGTGAGCCTTCTTCCTTTGGAGGTAACGGAACTTTCCGTAATCCATGATCCGGCACACCGGGGGCTGCGCCTCCGGTGCTACCTCTACAAGGTCAAGCCCCTCACGTTCCACGGCTTCCAGGGCTTCCCGGAGAGACATGATTCCCAGCTGATCACCCTTGGAACCTATGACTCGAACCTCGTTGGCGCGAATCTGATGATTAATTCTTGCTTCTCTCGCTATTGGACACCTCCATTTTGCCGCGCTTCATTTTGTTTCACCGAGGAAACCTCATTTTGAAGATAATTTAAGAATTCCTCGACGGACATGGGGTCGAGGTTTTTCCCTCCCCTGGCGCGCGGGGCGACGGTCCCATTGCTCACTTCCCTATCTCCGATTACCACCGCATAGGGTATCTTTGCAACCTGGGCCTCGCGAATTTTAAAGCCAAGCTTTTCGTTCCGATCATCCAGTTCCACCCGCCATCCCGCGTTTCTTAACTTGTGCAGTACCTCCTGGGCATAGCTCTTTTGCTGGTCCGTGACAATCACAATCCGCAACTGGACCGGCGCCAGCCACAGAGGGAGAGCCCCGCCTGTGTGCTCAATTAAGATCCCCATGAACCGTTCGATGGAGCCGAGGATCGCCCGATGAATCATCACGGGCCTCGCTTCGGACCCGGAAGAGGCTACATAAGACAGATCGAAGCGCTCAGGCATGGCAAAATCCAGCTGGATGGTGGCCAGCTGCCAGCCCCGCTTCATGGCATCCATCACCTCAAAATCGATCTTTGGGCCATAAAAGGCGCCATCGCCCTCATTGACCTGGTACTCGATGCCACGCTTGCGGAGAGAATCTGCCAGAGAGTTTTCCGCCCGCTCCCAGGTTTCCAGGTTCCCCATGTAGGGATCCGGGCGAGTGGATAGTTTAACCTGCATTTGATGAAACTGGAAGGTCTCATAGACCTCGTGGATCATTTTTAGCAGCGAGGTCATTTCCTCCTCAATTTGCTCGGTGGCACAGAATATATGAGCGTCGTCCTGGGAAAAGGTCCGCACTCGGGTGAGACCCGCGGTGACCCCGGATTTTTCATAGCGGTGCAGGCGGCCGAAATCCGCCAGCCTGAGGGGTAGATCCCGATAGGATCTCTTGCGGGCGGCATAGATAAAGGTGTGGGCCGGGCAATTCATGGGCTTGACGCCGAACTCCCGGTCATCAATCTGAGTAAAATACATGTTGTCTTTGAAGTGATTGTAGTGGCCCGAGCGGCGCCACAACTCCACGTCAAAGATCTGCGGGGTGAGGACTTCCTGGTAGCCGTAGCGGGAATAGAGTCCCCGAATATAGGCAATGAGCTCGTTATAAACCACGGCGCCTTTGGGGTGAAAGAACGGACTGGCGGGGGCAATGGGGTGAAAGCTGAACAGGTCCAATTCCCGACCAAGTCGACGGTGATCTCTTTTTTTTGCTTCCTCCAGCAAGCGCAGATGCTCTCGCAGGGCATCCTTGGTGGGAAAGGAGGTCCCATAGATGCGCTGGAGCATTTCGTTGTTTTCGTCTCCTCGCCAGTAGGCACCTGCGACGCTGGTGAGTTTGAAGGCTTTGATCTTTCCTGTGGAAGGGACATGGGGACCACGACACAGATCCACCCAGTCGCCCTGACGATAGAGGGAGACCCGGTCTTCGGGGATGTCCTTCAGGATTTCGACCTTGTAGTCCTCGCCCATCTTGCGGAACATCTCGATGGCCTTGTCCTTCGGCATTTCTTCCCGAACGACTTTGAGATTGGACTTGGAAATCTCCTGCATTCGCTTCTCGATCTTTTCAATCTCTTCCGGGGTGAAGGATTGGTCCCGCTTGAAATCGTAATAAAAGCCATCCTCGATGGTGGGGCCGATGGTCACCTGGGTTCCCGGAAAGAGACTCTGCACCGCTTGGGCCATGAGGTGGGCGGTGGAGTGACGCAGGATATCGATCCCCTCCGTGCTGTCCAGGGAAATCCAATCGAGGCTGCAGTCGCTTTTCAGCTCCCGATCGAGATCCACAACCTGGCCGTCCAGCTTGGCGGCAATGACATTGCCATCGGCTCCGACCTTGGAGATCAGATCACGAATCCTTTTGTTCGGGGGCACCTCCACGGTTTTGTCCCGGGATAATTTGACTACAATGGACTTCATTTTGATGCCGGGATCCTTAATGAGCGGCCGGATAGCGAATCTAACAATGGTAGGCACGGGCGGGATTGAACCGCCGACCTCCTCCGTGTCAAGGAGGCGCTCTCCCACTGAGCTACGTGCCTATCGAGGTAAGTGAACCGACGAACTATCTAGCGCCTCCTTCTATGCAACCCTATGATTTTACTATCAATTTCATTGTGCGGTGTCAACTTGTCCGGGGTGGGCCCGGCACCCGATCCTGCAACCAGACCAGTCCCCGGTATACATACTGAAGGCCGGATATGACCGTCGTGAGGGCGGTTAGCAGAATCAAAAATTCCAGCATCGTCACTCTCAAGGAACCCATCCCCAGGGGTGATTTCGGAATGATGGCAGGATCGTAGAGAGAAAGCAGAATCACCGTAACGGTCAGGAGCAAAAGGAAGGTATTGGACTTCCCCATAATGCTAGGATGAATTTCCATTCTTTCCTGAATCCAAAAGTAGATGGTCACGTAACCAAGGGTGATGATGAGATCACGACTGAGGATCAGGATGGTAAACCAGGCCGGCGCCGCTCCGATGTGACTCAACACCACCAGAGAGCTAATAATCAATAGCTTGTCTGCGAGGGGGTCGAGGTAGGCGCCCAGGCGTGTTCGCTGCTTGGTCAATCGTGCGACCGGACCGTCCAGGGCGTCCGTGATCCCTCCAAAAGCGAACACGATGAGGGCCCACGTATAGTATCGGGAAAACAGCAATACCAAAAAAAGCGGTATGGTCGCGATACGTATGAGGGTGAGGAAGTTGGGAAGGTTAAGCATGCCGTGAAGGTTTTAGAAAGACTTCTCTACGCGGTTTCCATTAAGCCACTTTTTCATCTGACCCTTGAGTTTTGTCGAGAGGAGCGCCGTGACATGAATTGTACCGGCTTCATACTTTTCATCGAGGATGCGGCCCCGTTGGCGAAGCACGGCGAGAAGGGGTCCCTGGGCGGGTGAAAGTAGAAATTCCGCTTTTTCCTTCCCTTGATCCAATATTCCACTGATGGTTTCTAGTAGTTGCGGGATGCCCGCACCCGTTAGCGCGGAAATGGGCGAGGTCCGAGATCCTCCATTGGCGAAGAACCCGGGAGGGCCTCCGTTGCTCAAAAGATCGACCTTGTTGGGGACTATGAGAGCGCGTATCTCCCCGGCGCCAATTTCTCTGAGCACTTCTTCCACTACTTGGATTTGATTGTCGTACGTCGAGCTACTCATGTCCACGACGTGCAGCAGCAAGTCTGCGTTGCTCACCTCCTCGAGGGTGCTTTTAAACGCTTCAATGAGGGAGTGAGGAATCTTGTGACTGAAACCGACGGTGTCTACCACCATGACCTTGTCCCCGTTGGGGAGCCGAAGACTCCGTGTCGTCGGATCCAGGGTGGCAAAGAGCTTATCCTCTGCCAGGACCCCCGCATGGGTGAGGGCGTTCATGAGGGTGGACTTACCCGAGTTGGTGTACCCTACCAGAGCGATGGTGGGGTAGGGGACATCCAGCCGCTCTTGTCGCTGCAAATCTCGCGTGCGTTTTACAGAAGCCAGCCGTTTCCTCAACAGACCGATTCGCTCGCGTACTCGTCTCCGGTCCACCTCCAACTGGGTTTCTCCGGGTCCCCGTGTGCCGATCCCACCGGCCAAACGCGAGAGGTGCGTCCACTGCCGGGTAAGGCGGGGCAAGAGGTATTCCAACTGAGCGAGTTCGACTTGAAGTTTACCTTCCTTACTGCGTGCCCGTTGGGAGAAGATGTCCAGAATGAGTTGGCTGCGATCGATCACGCGGACCTTGAAGGCCTCCTCCAGGTTGCGCTGCTGCGCGGGACTGAGGTTCTCATCGAAGATCACCAGATCGGGCCTGAGCTCTCGGATGTGTTGTCGGATCTCTTCCACTTTGCCCCGGCCGATAAGGGTCGAGGCATTGAACCTTTTAAGCCGTTGAAAAAATTTACCGATAACACGGGCGCCAGCGGTCACAGCGAGTTGTTCCAGTTCTTCCAGGCTCTCCTCGAGAGGTACCTCAAAACCGGAGGTCGGTTGATCCGCCCCGACCAGCAGGGCCGTCTCTTTCACGTCTGATGATTTAATGGTCGCTTGTTTCAATGGGCTATTGGGTGTAGGTGATGCGTCTCCCAAAGGAGCGATCCACGGTTTCCAGGAGCTCTCGTGAAGGCTCGATCCTCAGGTGTTCCGGCAGTTCGATCACCGTCTCGCTCTTATTCGCATTGGAAAGGTGGAGATAGACTGTGCAGGCTCCTCGGTACCTTTGAAAGAGTTCGTGGAGCTGGTTTAATTCCATGGTGGTCACTTCCGGGGTGCGGGCGTAGAAGTGGAGCTCTTTGGCCCTCACCGATTCTTCCTCGGCCGGCGGCTCGGGTAGTGAGCTTGCTCGAACCCGGTGGTAAACCTCCGCCAGCGAAATTACGTCGTTGCCGATAATTTGAATTCTTTCCTCCCCAACATCCAGCTTGCCCTTGACCAGGATGGCGTCGTCGGAACCAATGATGTCCATGGATCGGCGGTAGACATCAGGCCAGACGATGGCTTCAATGAAGCCAGTTTTATCCTCCAGGTTGAAGCTGGCGTAGCGGTCCCCCTTTTTGGTGTTTCTAAGCCTCAGCGCTGTGACCACCCCAGCGACTTTGACCTCTCCGTTGGGGGGCGATTCTTTAAGCTGAGCGGTGGTCCCCGTGGTCAACTTTTTGATGGCCTGGTCGTACTTGTCCAGCGGGTGCCCGGTGATGTAGAACCCCAACGACTCCTTTTCGAAGGCCAGGACCTGGTTCGTTGACCAATCCTCCACTTTCGGGTGCTTCTCTATGTCATTGTCCTTATTCTCGCCCGGTCCTGCAAGAGCTGCGAATATGTCGTACTGACCGGCCTCCTGGCCCTTCTGGTGGCTCTGTCCCTCGCGGATGGCCTCGTCCAGAGCCCCCATTTGCTGTGCCCGGGAGAAGCTGGTGGAATCAAAGGCGCCGCATTTAATGAGGCTTTCCATAACCCTCCGGTTCACGGTGCGCAGATCCACGCGTCGGCAGAAGTCAAAAATAGAGGTAAAATTTCCGTCCTTTTCTCTGCTTTCGATAATGGCTTCCACGGCCTTTTCCCCGACGTTTTTAACCGCGGAGAGCCCGAAACGGACCTGGTCACCCACCGTGGTAAAACGAGAGCGGCTTTCATTGACGTCCGGAGGAAGCACCTTGATACCCTGTTCCCGGCACTCCGCCAGGTTCTTGATGACCTTGTCCGTGTCATTCATCTCCGAAGTCATCAGGGTCGCCATGAATTCCACCGGATAATGGGACTTGAGATAAGCCGTTTGATAGGAAATCAAGGCGTAGGCTGCGGAGTGGGACTTGTTAAAGCCATAGCGGGCGAACGTCTCCATCTGATCAAAGATATCGGCGGCGGTCTTTGGCTTGATGTCGTTTTTCTGGGCGCCTTCGATGAAGCGTTCCCTTTGCCCGGCCATTTCCTCGGGGTCCTTTTTGCCCATGGCAATCCGTAGAATATCCGCTTCTCCCATGGCGTAGCGGGCCAGGCTCTGGGCAATCTGCATCACCTGTTCCTGATAGATGATCACCCCATAGGTATCCTTCAAAATCGGTTGCAGGGAAGGATGCGGGTAGCGGATCTTTTGCTTGCCCTGTTTGCGCTTGATGTATTCCTCGGCCATGCCGCTGTCCAGCGGACCGGGGCGGTACAGGGCAAGGATGGCAACCAGATCCTCGAAACAGTTGGGTTTGATCTTCACGGTCATTTCCCGGATGCCGGTGCTTTCAAGTTGGAAGATGCCCGTGGTGTTGCCGGAGCAGAGTAGGCCATAGGTATCGTTGTCGTCCAAAGGCAGGTGGTCCCAATCGATCTCTTCGCCCCGGCTGGTTCGAACCAGGTCCAGACAATCATGAATCAAGGTCAAGGTTTTCAAGCCAAGAAAGTCAAATTTGATGAGACCGATCTTCCCGACGCTGTCCATGTCGTACTGGGTAACGATGCCTCCGTCTTTATCCAGGTAGAGGGGCAGATAGTTGTCCAGGGGACGGTTGGCGATGACGACGCCGGCGGCGTGGGTGGAAGAATGGCGGGTGAGACCTTCAAGGCGTAGGGCATGCTCCAAGAGATTTTTCACGCGTGGATCGGTTTTCATCAAGCCCTGGAGGCGTGGTTCCATCTTGATGGCTTCCGCCAGGGGATAATCGAATCCCTGCTTCGGTGCTGGAACCAGCTTGGCGATGGTATCCGTTTCCGCAAAGGAAAAGCCGAGAGCGCGGCCGACGTCTCTAATGGCGGCCTTGGCCTTTAGGGTTCCAAAGGTGGCGATTTGAGCGACTTTGTCTTCTCCGTATTTTTCTTTGACGTACTGGATGACTTGGTCCCGGCCGCGAATGCAAAAATCCACGTCGATATCCGGCATGGATCGTCGCTCCGGGTTGAGAAATCGCTCAAACAGAAGACTGTGTTGGATGGGGTTGAGATCGGTGATCTTCAGGGCATAGGCCACGAGGCTTCCCGCCGCGGAACCCCGGCCCGGTCCCACCGGGACCCCGTGATCCTTCGCATAATTGATGAAGTCGGCCACGATGAGAAAGTAGCCCGAGTACTGCATGCTCTTGATGACCTCGAGCTCGTGGTCGAGACGTTCGTCGTAAACTTTTCGATTCTCAGTATCCAGCGGCTCACCGTTCGTGAGACCGAGACTCGCCAGCCTCTGCTCCAATCCGGCCCGGGCCAGCTGGTCGAGATGTTCGTCCAGATTTTTCCCCGGCGGCGGATCGAAACGGGGAAAGCGGTAGCGGCCGAGTTCCAGCTCCAGGTTGCAGCGCTGCGCGATCTCAAGGGTGTGATCCACGGCCTCCGGGCAGTAGTCCATTCCCTCCCTCATCTGCTCTGCCGACTTGAGGAAGAGCTCGTCGGTGGACATTTTCATGCGGTTTTCGTCGTTGACGGTACGGCCGGTTTGAATACAGAGAAGGACATCGTGGGCGGAGGCATCCTTTCTCTCCACGTAGTGACAGTCGTTGGTTGCCACGACGGGGAGGGACAGGTTTTTGCCCAGTTCAACAATTAGCCGGTTAACCTTTTCCTGCTCGGGTATCTTGTTGTCCTGAATTTCAAGGTAGAAGCGGTCCTTAAAAAGGCCAGCGTAGTTTTCCGCGGCTGCCTTTGCCTTGTTCATGTCCTCCACGGACAGGGAGGAGGCCACCTCTCCCCTCAGACAGGAGCTGAGAGCGATCAGTCCCTCGTTGTGCTCCTCGAGCAGGTCTTTATCCACCCTCGGCTTGTAGTAAAACCCTTCGGTGAAACCGGCGGTGACAAGCTTGCACAGGTTGCGGTAACCATCGCGGTTCATGGCCAGCAGCACGAGGTGATGGTTGTATTCCTTCAGGCCCTTATCCACGCCCTTGCGCTCAAACCGGGTGGTGGGAGCCACATAGATCTCGCAGCCCAGTATGGGTTTGATGCCGTGCTTGATGGCCTCCATATAAAACTCCACCGCTCCGAACATGTTTCCATGATCGGTCATGGCCAGGGCCGGTTGCTTTAGCTGTTTAACCCGTTCGAAGAGGGGGTGGATCTTGTTGGCACCGTCTAGGAGGCTGTATTGCGTGTGGCAGTGAAGATGAACGAAACTGGAATGCTCCATAGGTTCTAATTAGTTTGCGGCCATCATGTGATTTATTGAAACTGACTTTCGTAACGCCTGGACACCGAAGGTTGAATCGTTTCGGAATGCAAGTTAATTGAATCGCTTGGTTCAGGCCGGGGTAAACCTAGCACAAAAGAGTGGGCTGCACAATTTTTTTTAACGCTTCATTCCCATTCGATGGTTGCAGGGGGTTTGGACGAAATATCGAAGACGACACGCCCAACACCACGGACCTCATTGATGATACGGTTGGAGATGCGTCCTAACAGTTCCGCAGATAGGGGGACCCAATCGGCGGTCATTCCATCCTGGCTGTCCACGACCCTCAGGGCGATGACGTTTTCATAGGTTCGCTCATCCCCCATGACTCCCACGGTGCGGGTGGGAAGAAGGACGGCAAAGGACTGCCACACTTTATCGTGGAATCCGGCGGCGCGAATCTCGTGCATCACGATGGCGTCGGCATTGCGCAGCACGCCCAGTCGTTCCTCGGTAACCTCACCCAGGATGCGCACGGCAAGCCCGGGACCGGGGAAGGGTTGCCGCAAGATCATTTCCGGCGGAAGACCTAGCTCGTGACCCAACCGGCGCACCTCGTCTTTGAAAAGCTCTCGCAGGGGTTCGATGATCTTTAATTTCATTCTTTCCGGAAGACCGCCAACGTTGTGGTGGGTCTTGATGGTCGCGGAGGGGCCCACGGAAGAGACCGATTCGATCACATCGGGATAGAGGGTTCCCTGGGTCAGGAAAGGGACTTCGCCGAGCTTATTGGACTCTTCTTCGAAAACCTCGATGAACAGGTGGCCGATGATCCGGCGTTTTTGCTCCGGATCTTCCACCCCTTTGAGGGCCGAGACGAATCGACGGCTGGCGTCCACGTAGCGAAAGCCCTGTCCAAATCGACTTCCCAGTTGACACACATCGTCGGCTTCACCCTGCCGCAGCAAGCCGTTGTTGACGAAGATACAGATCAGGCGGTCTCCGATGGCGCGGTGCACCAGGGTCGCGGCTACCGAGGAGTCGACTCCGCCGCTCAGGGCGCACAAGACCCGGTTCTCGCCCACCCGGCTACGGATGGCATCGACGGAAGTCTCAATGAAGTGCGCCATGGTCCAGGTGGGCTCGCATTTGCAAATGCGAAACAGAAAGTTGTCCAACGCCTCTTTTCCCCGGGGCGTGTGGGTGACCTCCGGATGAAACTGTACCCCGAAGAGACGACGCTCGGGGTTGGAAAAAGCGGCAATGGGGGAGTTGGTGCTCTCGGCCAAAACGCTCCACCCTTGAGGAAGCGACGTCATGTGGTCGCCATGGCTCATCCAGACCCGGACTCCGTTGTCCCGGGCGAAACCGTAAAAAAGGTCCGAGTTGTCCTTGATCACGAGGTCGGCTAGGCCGTACTCCCGTTGTTGGGCCTGAGCGACTTCACCGCCTCCGGCGCGGTTGATGAGTCCCATGCCATAACAAATTCCGAGAAAGGGTACGGGAAAGTCGAACAGTTCATCCTTCACCTGGGGAGCGTTTTCCCGATAGACGCTTGCCGGCCCCCCGGACAGGATGATGCCTTTCGGGTTGAGTTCGCGGATCTTCTCTAGGGGTGTGTTGAACGGTACGATCTCGCAGTAAACTTTGCTCTCACGGACGCGCCGAGCGATGAGTTGTGTGTATTGGGATCCAAAATCAAGAATGAGGATCATTCGGACCTGTAGTTGGGCGCCTCTTTGGTGATGAAGACATCGTGGACATGGCCTTCCTTAAGGCCCGCTGACGTGATCTGGATGAACTGTGACTTGGTGCGCAGTTCCTGTATGGTCTTCGCTCCCACATAGCCCATCCCTGAGCGGAGTCCACCCACCAGTTGATGGATGTTGAAGGCCAGCGATCCCTTGTATGGAATCTGTCCTTCGATCCCCTCGGGCACCAATTTCATCTCCTCTTCCACGTCGCCCTGTCCGTATCGGTCCTTGCTCCCGTCCTTCATGGCGCCGACGGATCCCATGCCACGGTACAGCTTGTAGGTGCGGCCCTGGTAGAGCATGGTTTCTCCCGGGCTCTCCTCCGTGCCGGCGAACAGGCCACCAATCATGACGGTATGGGCCCCCGCGGCAAGGGCTTTGGTGATATCTCCGGAGAATTTGATGCCTCCGTCGGATATCACAGGGATATTTCGTCGGGCGGCCGCCTTCACACAGTTGGCAATGGCTGTGATTTGGGGCACGCCGATTCCAGAGATGATTCGAGTGGTGCAAATGGAACCGGGACCCACGCCGACCTTGACGGAATTCACGCCGGCTTCGATCAGCGCGGCGGCGCCTTCCTCCGTGGCCACGTTGCCCCCGACAATGTCCAGGTCGGGATAGTGACGGCGGATGCGCGCCACGGTGTCCATGACGTTTTTGGAATGGCCGTGAGCCGTGTCCACGGCGATCAGATCCACGCCGGCTCTTACCAGGGCATCGACCCTTGCTTCGCAGTCCGGACCCACGCCCACGGCAGCCCCCACCCGTAATCTTCCACGATCGTCCTTGCAGGCGAACGGGTACTGGATCTTTTTCTCGATGTCCTTGACGGTGATCAGGCCCTTCAACTGAAACTGATCATCCACCACCAGGAGTTTTTCGATGCGGTGGCGGTGTAGGATCTCCTTGGCCTCATCGAAGTTCACGCCCGGCTTGGCTGTAACCAGGTTGTCTTTGGTCATCACCTCGGAGACACGACGGTCGAGTCTCTTTTCAAAGCGTAAATCCCGGTGGGTAATAATCCCCACCAGTTTGCCGTTCTGGGTTACCGGCAGACCGGAAATATGGTACTTGCCCATGATTTCCTGAACCTCGGCCAGTTTTTGGTCCGGTTCTACCGTAATGGGATCCGCGATCATGCCGCTTTCGAACTTTTTTACTTTTTCCACTTCTGCGGCTTCCGAGGCAATGGACATATTGCGATGAATGATGCCCATGCCGCCCTCCTGGGCCATGGCGATGGCCGTGCGGGATTCGGTGACCGTATCCATGGCGGCGCTGATCAGCGGGACGTTGAGTTTGATTCGTTCGGTAAGGGTTGTAGAAACGTCGGTGTCCTTTGGAAGGATGGAAGATTCCGCGGGGAGCAGTAGGACATCGTCAAAGGTCAAGCCGCGAGGTAGCATCTCCTGGTCGAGCATGGCTTACCTCCGGTCCAGGATAAAAAAAACCCAGACCAAGGCCTGGGTTTGTGCGCCGCTCTGTTTCAGGACATCCATACATTCTCTTACCAAGATTCCTGCCTATTGGCAAGTTTAGTCGGGCTCGGGGGCCTGCCCCTCAGCGGGAGCCGATAGGCCGCTACCTCCAGGCGTCGTCAAACAAATCCGGCCTGTCTGTATAGGCTAGACCTGCATCAGAAGACGTCTCCCTTTCTTCGGGCCAGGCTCCCTGCGCCCCCAACGGAGACGCCACAACAAAGTAGCTGAAGGCGTTTCCTGAGCGGAACATGGACGGAGCAGCGGGCACCCATCGTGGTCGGCGGAGCATGAAAGCCGGAGTCCACCCGCGGCTAATCTGAGATCCGGAAGGTTCGTGCGAGCGCAGGCCCGGTGGGTCGCTGCGGGAGTCCCGTGGAGCGAAGGGAGCGCCGAAGCCCCCTAGGGGATGATCAATAATTCTTCTCTCCCCCCGGTGGGTTTTTCAGTATGCTTCCTCCCCCAGTTGATCCGTGATAGACAGGCCTAGCCATGTTGGCAAAAGTCAATAGCGCGTCTCTGTACGGCATAGATGCCCTCAGGGTTGAAGTGGAGGTGGACATTGCATCGGGTCTGCCCCAATTGTCCACGGTAGGCTTGGCTGAGGGAGCCGTGAGAGAGAGTAAGGACCGTATCCGCGCCGCGTTGAAGAACTGCGGTTACTCTTTTCCCTCCAAGAAGATTACCATCAACCTCGCCCCGGCGGACGTTAAGAAAGAGGGTTCCGGCTACGATCTCCCCATGGCGGTGGGCATTCTTGCGGCGGAAGGTCTGGTAAAAAACGAGCGGTTGCATGATTACTTTATGGTCGGGGAGCTGTCTCTGGATGGCGAGGTCAAATCCGTGCGGGGTGCCTTGCCGGTGGCAGTGGCCGCGAGGACGGAAGGCCGTCGGGGCCTTATTCTTCCCGCCGCTAACGCGCCGGAGGCGGCCGTGGTTTCGGACGTGGAGGTATTGGGTGCCGAGAACTTACCTCAGGTGATTGAATTTCTTAACGGGGAACCGACTCTCACTCCCACAGCCGTCGATCTCGAGGAGCTTTTCCGCCGGCATTCCGTTTACGAATCAGATTTCAGTGACGTCAAAGGACAGCAGCATGTCAAACGAGCGCTGGAAGTGGCGGCGGCGGGAGCGCATAACGTGCTGTTGATCGGTCCACCGGGCTCCGGCAAGACCATGCTCGCCAAAAGGCTTCCCACGGTATTGTCGGACATGTCCTTGGCGGAGGCGCTTGAGACCACAAAAATTCACAGCGTCATGGGGCTCCTGGATGGACAACCGCTCCTTGCCACCCGTCCCTTTCGGTCGCCCCATCACACGATATCCGACGCGGGTCTGGTGGGAGGCGGCACCCTGCCCAAACCGGGTGAGGTGTCCCTGGCCCATAATGGCGTGCTATTTCTCGACGAGTTGCCGGAATTTCGCCGTAACGTACTCGAAGTGATGCGACAGCCCCTTGAGGACGGGAGCATCACAGTGTCGCGTGCTGTGGGGTCCATGAACTATCCCGCAAGCTTCATGCTGGTTGCGGCCATGAATCCGTGCCCGTGCGGTTTTTTTACCGACCCGCAGAAGGAATGCACCTGTACGCCTCTGCAGATCCAACGTTATCGCTCCAAGATATCCGGGCCTTTGCTAGACCGCATCGATATCCAGGTGGAGGTTCCCGCGGTCCAGTACCAGGACCTGGCCTCCCAGGACGCGAGCGAACCCTCCAGCACCATCAGAGAAAGGGTCAATACCGCCCGGCGTATGCAGACCCAGCGGTTTCAGAAGGTGAGAATCCATTCCAACGCCCAGATGGGAGCGAAAGAGCTCAAACGGTATTGTGAAGTGAGTACGGAGGGGCAGAGGTTGCTGGAAACGGCGATCACCAAATTTGGTTTGAGTGCCCGGGCCTACAACCGCATTCTCAAAGTCAGCCGTACCATCGCGGACCTGGAAGGCGTCAAGGACATCGAGTCTTCCCATATTTCCGAGGCGATCCAGTACCGGAGCCTCGATCGGAGAACTTTTTAGAGCGTCGTTTCAAACGAGCCGGCTAGTTGTTTAAGACGATTACTTTCAGTGAGTACCCTAGGGCTTCTAGGAATATGATGGAATTTTAAGTCGTCGGCGACGCCTCGTGGGGAATTAGAGGTCTCAGTACAATTCCCTTTTCCTTGACAATGTCAAACGGGTATTCAATGAGATCAATGGCTGTTCCCCGCATTTTGCTCACCAAGAGCGTGCGAATCAAACCGTTTTTCTTTCGACCGAATCCGAGGACCATAACGCCATTAACCGGAATCCCTTGTCCACCAGCTGCGCCTATGGTGTTGGCAGTGAAGGAGTTAGCGGTGAATAGGTTGGTCGTTGCTATGCTGTCCTGTAGGGCGTGGACCAGGGTGCGGGTGTGTTCCTGCGTTGCTGGCGAAGAATCATTAAAACCGATCAAGGGACCGACAGGATCGATGACAAGACGGGAGGCCTCCATTTTTCTTACATAACTCGCAAGGTCGTTGACGGTCTTTGCTATAGGCGGCCCTTCCGCCTTCGGTGGTCGGTTTGCACCCGTGGAGAGTAAAGGAGAGGCGTCTAAGATCAAGAGTTTCTTCTCTTCGATAAATTTTTGGAGGCTCCAACCCAGGGAATTCGCCTCTGCAATGATATCGGCCGGTTTTTCATTTACGGTGACGTAGACTGCCTTCTCACCCGCTAGTAGACTCGAGCGGATAAACTGAATACAAAAGACGGTTTTCCCTGAGCCTTGTTCGCCTGTTACAAGATAGGACTTACCTGCTGGAAGGCCTCCTTCTATGAGATTGTCAAGGTCGGGAATGCCGGTGGAAACGCGCTTGTTATCGCGGCTTTCGTCCGACCGTTGTGGGTTACCCCCGCCCAGCTCTGATGGCTTGTCTCTCCAGGAGGAGGAGATCGTGTCGGTTTTTTCATTGGAACCATCAGTTCCCATGACCACTTTTGGGAGCAGGATCTGTGCCATCTTCGTTTCGAAGATAGCCAGTGGCCTTTAGAGGGATCGTCTTCGTCGAAACCAAGTGCTTCTTTAACCCGTTTTTGTACATAGTTGGACGTTGGTTAACAGGTATGGCGCTTAAGTCAAATTGCCCGCCTTACTTTGTCATTATCGACCCCGGCGAATTTAGAGAAAAGGCAATACGGAGCCCATACGATCGTTTAACAGTGAGGGTTTGGCGGCTTCACCGAAAGAAGCTGTCGGATATTTCCCGCAAAAGTCTTTCGGTCCCGGGGTTCCAGTGACACCGGTAAGACAGGATCACAAAAAGTAATTTTAAGAGGCACTGGGTTCAGGAGCATACTGCCCCGCTTAAGCGCCTGATAGGTTCCTTCAAGAATGACCGGTACTACTGGGGTCTGGCTTCTAATGGGTAGGACAAAGAGCATCGGCTTGAACTCCTGTAGCTCTCCGGTCACGCTTCGTGTCCCTTCGGGGTAAACCGCAATGGAGATTCCCTCCTTGAGCAGGTTTTCGGCTCGAATCAGACTCATCAGCGCCTTCCTGGGAAATCTACGGGTGATCGGGATATGACCCGATCTCCTCAGAGCCCAGCCCACAAACGGAACCGAAAAAACACTTTCTTTAATGATGAAGCGAAAATCAGTAGGAAGATAAGCAAAGGCAAGAAGGATGTCGAGAAAGCTCGCGTGGTTTGACATAAAGATATTGGAGCTCTGAGGGTTGAGCCGTTCGAGTCCCTCCACGCGAACCTTGAGTCCCGCGAGTGCGAGACAGCTCCTTGCCCAAAAACGGCAACAGCGTAGAGCCAGGATTCCCTCCGAGTCTAAGATCCCGGAAATAATGGTCAAGACACTCGAGATAAGGGTAAGCGGAATGAAAATAAGGACGACATAAAGCCAATAGGGTATCAGCAGCGCCTTTTTTAGCACGGACTTCGCGGCCATCTGGGACTGATAAAACGATCCCAAACTAAAATCCACAAATAAGTTTGTGAGGGTGTGCGCCTTCCGCTGGTTAGACAGCACTGGGGGAGTCGGGAATTATGTTTAAAGTACTGCCGCCTGTGTCGGCGATTCGTGATTGCCGTACACGACTTTGCGCGCGCTGTGTTTCAGGAAGTCAATCACAGCTGGGATAACGTGTTGTCTGTGGGTGGCAAAGAAGAGATGCCCCCCTTTTTTAACGGCTACGAGCTTGGCTTTGGGTATCTTATTGGCAATAAGTCTAGCGTGGTATAAAGGAATCAGCCGGTCGCCCCCTCCGTGTAACACCAAGGTAGGCGCCGCGATCTTTTCTAACGGATAGGCGGGTATGGCGGCCAGCTGGATCGCATCGTTTTGCAGGCCGTCCTTTTGTCGCGAAGCCATCTTGATCGATCGCATGAGCCGAAGGAAAAAGTCCAAGTTTTCTTGATGGTAAAACGCCTTGGCATCGGAGACTTGATAGCTGGGAATCCACGATGAGAATACCCCGTGGTACCTCTGCGCCGTCAATGAGATGAAATTCCTCGCAATTCCGCTCATTACGCCAGCCGTAAAGAGCAGCCGCCTCAATAGAGACTTGCAATATCTGATCTCGGCCTCGGTTAGACGTTGACTTATGGCGCTCACGGTTGTCAGGGCCCAGCAGCGCTTGGGATGGCGCAGGGCAAACTGTAGCGCCGAAGGCCCGCCACCGGAAATACCGATAATAGCCGCCTTGGGTATATCTAGAGCATCCAGGAGGGCTGCATAAGCGTCTGCTTGTAGCTCCGGTGTGGCACCCACACTCAGCGGCGTTCCAAAATAGCCTGGTCGTGAAAGGGCTATGAACTTAAAGTTATGGCCACGCGCAAGTCGTGCCGCCATGAGCCCCTGATCGTATCCACCGGGGCATCCCGGGACGACCAGAACGGCCGGCCCCTCGCCCACGATGGCTGTCTCAATGGGACCCTGAGCAGTTTTAATAACTTGAATGTTCATTAGCTCCAAAAGGTCGAATTTTTGAATCGAGGCACATTAGCAGATATAGACCGTTTACTATTTGATTGTCAAACTGTTAACGATTTAAAGTTTCGTCGGCTCTCAGCCTGAGTGCCCGGGCCTATAGCCGGATTCTCAAAGTCAGCCGCACCATGCGGACCTGGCAGGTGTGTAGGACATCGAGCTATCCCATATTTCAGAAGCAATCCAATACCGGAGCCTCCATCGGAGAACCTTCTAAAGGGGATTTTAGCGGTTCACTCGTACACTGTTGTGACCGAGTCGTCGGCTCCTCTCAAAGGCTGTACAGAGCCTTGGGGTTATGGCACAGGATCCTTTCACGGTCTTCCTGGCTGAGGGTTTCTCTCGTTTTGAATTCCGTAATGGCGTCCAGGGTAGCAGACGTGTCGGTGTGTCCGTAATCTGTGCCTATGGTCAGCGCGTGATGCCCGGCGTATTTGATGATATAGGGGATGTCGTCGTTGACCTGACAGGTGACAAAGATGTTGTACTCGTGGAAGATATCGTCGGGAAACTGTCTACCGGCTCCTTTGTAACGAATTGCAGCCTCGTGAAGGATCCATGGCACCCATTGAGCTGATGTCTCAATAAACCCCCAGCGTAGCTTTGGAAAAACTTGCGGGACCTCACCCATCAATAGTGCAAAGCAGGCGGCCAGGGTGGGCATCCGAAACATAACCATGGTGCTGGCGGGTGTGTAGCGATAGAGGTCGCAGTAATCCGGGTTGCCGTTGGAAATATGAACGGCTATGGCCATGTCGAGGTTGCTGGCGGCTTCGTATAAAGGATAAAAGTACGGATCCGTAATATGCCGGTCGCCTTCGAGGGGCCTTAGAGCTACTGCAACGGCACCGTTCTCCTTGGCCGTTTTTACCTGTGCCAATGCCTCGTCCATGAGCATCGACGGCACGACACAACACCAGCGCAGCCTACCATCCCCCTGGCGCCAGATATCGGCAAGCCAGCGGTTCCAGGCGCGGCAAATGGCGGCTTCAACCTCGGGTCGCGGCGAGACCTGTTCAATCCATAGGGTATTGTGCAATATCTGGACGTCGATTCCGAGTTCATCCATGTGTTTAAGTCTCAGCTTCACGTCGTCGAGCTCCCGCGCCAGAGTCGGAGTCTCCATTTTTCTGCCGGTTTTTTCCGACATGCTCTTGAGCTCCCGCTCGCTCAGACTAGGAAAACGACGTCCGCACATTTTACCGTCCATCATCCAGTACTGATTGGTCTCACTATCGGGAGACGAGTATAGCAACGGGCGGTATTTCTGCTCCGATGGCTCCAGGTAGTCCCACGTTCGTTCGGTTTCGATCACATGGGCGTCCGCGTCAATAATGGGTAGATGGTTTGATGAGTTCATGGTTTTTGCTCCTTGTCGGCCAGATGCCTGTGGGGATTATATTCAGCTCGAAAATGGGACACAACCGTCCAGGCCATTATTTTTGCCATGGCTCTTGGCCGAAAATCCTTGCGACGATCGGTGTGTCTCGCTATGGTACTCACCGAACCGAATTGGGGGAGCGGGCATGCGGGATCGGCAGGAAGCCATCGGAAGTTCGTTTTTTGTACTATTTTTTTTGGCCATCATCTTGTTGGCTAAAGACTGGCCGGTGGAGGCTCGAACCTTTCCCTGGGTCATAGGCCTTCCCATGACGTTTTTGGGTTTGCTGCAGGTTGCCATTGACCTTGGGTGGGTCGGCGCCCGGGGCTCCGGAGGGGCGGAGGCGGAAAAGGAGCCTTTGGCTCAAGCGACCTCGCCGAAGTCGGCACAGCGCAGAACGATTAGTATTTTTCTCTGGATCTATGGGTTTTTGGGTCTCATCTGGCTCGTTGGATTCCCCCTGGCTGTTCCGCTGGTTGTATTCTGCTACTTAAAGATTCAATCCCACGAAGGTTGGTACATTTCCCTGGGCCTGACGGCGATGGCCTGGGGTTTCCTGTGGGGTGTTTTTGATCGCTTCCTGCATTTGCCATTTCCTGATGGCATGATGTTTCAATGGCTGGCCTGATTGTATGGATCAAATCATCATGATACGTCTTAGCCGTTTTCCTGGTGCGAGCAAGCGGGCTCACGCCCGGGTTGAAAAAATCACTACCAGGCTATGGAGGTAAGATTATGGCTGGTAAAATTTTGATCTGGCTATGGGTTTCAATGATGGTATGGGCTGCGCCCGGGGCGCTCTCGGCGGCATCTTTTTACGAAGGCAAAGCGTTTCGTATATTGGTTCCGTCTCCTCCCGGGGCGTTAACCGACATCGAAGCTCGAACCGTTGGACGTCACATCAGCCGTCATATCCCGGGAAGTCCGGCGGTTATCGTTCAATCGATACCCGGGGGAGGGGGAATCAATCTGGCCAACTACCTCTACAACGTGGCGAAGCCCGACGGTCTAACGGTCGCCATCAGCGGCACCCTGGTGGCATTTCACAAGCTGCTGGGGACCCGTGGGGTCAAGTACGAGGTGGAAAAGTTTCACTGGCTGGGGACCTTCGCTGATCCAAACTTCATTCTCGTCTTCCACGTCGATACGCCCTATTCGAGCGTCGAGGCCATTCGCAATGCACCGAAGCCGCCGAAACTGGGAGTGCCCTCCTCACGGCATGCCATCTACATGCAATCGCGAATATTTCAGGAAGCCCTTGGGCTAAAATTTAATTACGCCTTTGGCTACTCGCCGCCGGAAATCGACCTCGCTGTGGAGCGAAAAGAGGTGGATGGCAGGACATCGACCCTGTCCACCGTCCTCGCCCGGAGAAAAGAATGGCTTGATCGTGGCTTTCATGTCATAAGTGTGGCGTCGGACAGCCGGCTCAAGCAGCTTCCCGGTGTTCCTACCATATGGGAGTTGGTGAAAGACAAAGAGACAAGGGAGTTCATTGAAGTTGCCATGGTTCCGTTTAAAACGCCGAGAGCCTGGACCGCACCACCTGGCGTCCCGGCTGAGCGGGTAGCGATTCTGCGCCAGGCCTTAATGAAAACCCTGAGGGATCCAAAGTTTCTGCAGGACGCCAAGAAAACGGGTCTATCCGTCGTCCCCAACAGTGGAGAAGAGGTGGAGAAGGTTTTTGGCAAACTCAGAAACGCTCCTCCCGAACTCCTGAAGCGGGTGCCATCTCTGGTGAAGAGTCCCAAATGATGGAACCGGTCAGTCCTGCTCGATAACGACAAAACAACGGCTCATTCCTCCCTGTATGTTTGACGCGCTATTCGCTGGGCTGACGAGCCTCTTTGCTCCAGTCCCACTGGCTATGTTGCTAGTGGGAGTAGCCATTGGGCTGGCAACGGGTCTGTTACCGGGATTGGGAGTGACCACCGCTTTTGCCCTGCTCCTTCCTTTCCTTTTTACCATGAGTCCGGTGGCGGCTTTTTCCCTCCTCATGGGGATACTGGCGGTGGATACCACCGTCAGCGCCGTGACGGCGATCCTCTACGCCATTCCTACCGCCGCGGGATCAGCGGCCACGGTTGCGGACGGTTACGCTATGACCCAGCGCGGAGAGGCCGCTCGAGCCATGGGAGCCGGAATTTTGACGTCCGCCGTGGGTGGAATTTTTGCTGCCATCGTGTTGGGGGTATCGGTTCCTCTTTTAAGGCCATTGATCCTTTCCTTTGGGTCGCCGGAACAGTTCATGATCGTCCTTCTGGGGATCGCCTTTATATCTTCGCTCGGGGGGAGCTCACCCATTCGAGGCTGGTTGTGCGGCGGCATGGGCCTCGTGCTATCCACCGTTGGCATGGATCTCCAAACTTCGACCCACCGCTATACCCTTGGGGCGCTGTATCTCTGGAGCGGGCTACCTTTGTTGCCGACGTTGATCGGACTTTTTGCGATACCGGAAATCGTAGAATTGGCGGTGAAAGGAACGAGCCTCGCGCAGGTAGAAAAACTCGCGCTCAAAACCGGCGGCGTGTTAGAGGGTTTCAAGGACTCCATACGCCATTGGAAGGTGACCTTGCGCGCGTCCATCATCGGCACCATCTTCGGCATCGTTCCCGGCCTGGGTCCAGGTGCTGCTTCATTTGTTGCCTATGGTCAAGCGGTTCAATCCTCGAAACATCCGGAGCGTTTTGGAAAGGGTGCGCCGGAGGGCGTGATTGCGGCGGAGACAGCAAACAATGCGGCATCGGAAGCCGGTCTGATTCCCACCATGGCATTCGGAGTGCCGGGGACGATATCCATGGCGGTGTTTCTCGGGGCATTGACGATTCAAGGGATTACACCCGGCTTAAACCTTTTGACCAAGCAGACAGAAGTGGTCTACGCCATGATGTGGGCTCTTGTTATTGCAAATGTTATAGGAGCGGCTATTTCACTGGCGCTGGCGAATCCGTTGGCGCGGGTTACCTTTATACGTGGCTCTCTGATTGTGCCGATGCTTTTGGTGTTGGTATTTTTAGGGAGTTTCGCCACCAACAATAGTCTTGGTGACGTTGTAGTTCTGGCCATTTTCGGGACCATTGGGACAGGCATGAAAGCGTTCAACTGGCCTCGGGTTCCTTTGATCCTTGGCCTGATTCTGGGAAAGCAAGCGGAAAAGTACTTCACCATCTCGGTTACCAGCCAGGGATTGGGTTTTCTTATGCGTCCTGCCGTTCTGGTCATGTTGGTCCTTGTGCTCTTCATAAGCCTTTATCCACTGCTGGGTAAAAAACGGACCGTTGTCGGTGGGGAGGAATAGCCGGTGGTGAGACCATGAAGGATATGAGTCCATTGCTACGCCGGGGACTCATCGGAGTTTTAGCTGGCTTGATGGGCAGCATGGGCTTGGCCGCGACTTTGAGCCACGTGGCTTTGGGGATTGTCCTAGGTGCGTTGTTTGGCATTGTCTATGCCCTTGCGTTTCCGCCGGTGCGCCATTGCTACGCCGACAACGCCATGACCGCAGGTGCCCTGGGTGTGCCTCTATGGTGTTTTCTTAGCGTCCTTATCTTTCCTATGATGTCCGGCCAACCTGTGCAATGGACTGCCGAGGGAATGCAGCGCTTGTTCCCTGAGCTGGTGGGTTGGGTTCTATACGGAACCTCCATGGGATTGGCCTCGCAGTTGTTAACGGATTTAGCCCTGTGGAGGTTTGGTCCTGAGCCCGCCGCGCCGAAACCTCCGGAGGTAGAAAAGACACACATTGTGATTCTCGGAGGCGGATTTGCCGGCATGACCACGGCCCTTCGCCTCGAACATGCATTTGGAGCAGATCTGACAGTAGATTTTACCCTGGTCAGCGATACCAATGCTCTCCTGTTTACTCCAATGCTCGCGGAAGTGGCTGGAAGCAGCGTTGAACCTACTCATATCAGCAGCCCTTTGCGGTCCGGCTTGCACCGGACCCAGGTAATTCGGGGAAAAGTGACTGGCATAGACCAGGAAAAGAAGAGAATCAGCTTGTCCATGGACGATCGCTTGGCCGGGAGTGAATTCACGGCGGAAACAAACCGTGAGATCCCGTTCGACCATCTTGTTTTGGCCCTCGGGGCGGTGTCCAACTACATGGGTATGGAGAACGTTGAAAAGTACGCATTCAACTTTAAGACCCTCTTGGATGCCATGCGTATTCGTAACCATGTGATTGGTATGTTCGAGCGAGCCGACAATGAACCTGATCAAACAAAGCGACGGGAGATCCTAACCTTCGTTGTTGCCGGCGGTGGATTTGCCGGGGTGGAGCTGGCCGGCGCCCTGAACGATTTCGCCCGCGGTATTCTCGCGGACTACCCGAATCTCCGGGCTGAGGATTTGAAAATCGTCCTTGTTCACGCCCGGGACCGGATCCTGCCTGAGCTGAGCGATTCGCTGGCCGACTATGCTCTGGAGCGCATGAGTGCCCGTGGGGTTACCTTCAAGCTCAACGCGCGCTTGGCCGATGCACGACCCGGCGTGGTTGTGTTGAACCCGGCAGAGGAGATCTCTGCTCAGACTCTAGTGTGGACGGCCGGGAACACACCCCACCCTTTGCTCAGGACACTGGACGTTGAACACGACCGACGAGGTGCGGTTGTTGCTGATGTCAATCTACGCGTTAAGGGACCAACAGGACTGTGGGTGGCTGGCGATTGCGGATCGATTACGGACGCGAAAACCGGCAAACCCTGTCCTCCGACGGCGCAATACGCGCTGCGTGAAGCTGCGACCCTTGCCCACAACATCCATGCCAGTGTCAAAGGACGGTCCCTCAAGCCATTTCACTTCGATTCGCTGGGCGGGCTGTGCGTCGTAGGTCACCATACGGCCTGTGCCGAGCTGACGATTCCTCTGGCAAGGGAGCACACGGTGCGATTTTCCGGACTCCTGGCATGGCTCATGTGGCGGGCCATTTACCTTTCGAAGCTTCCCGGGCTGGAACGTAAGGTCCGGGTATTTATGGACTGGGTGATCGAAATTTTCTTTCCCCGTGACATCGTACAAACCATCGATTTCGATTAGCGGGACAAGCGGTGTGATGACAAAGGATGCAATGAGTCAAATTTCATACAAGGCGTCCCAGTGAATTCCTCATACCTAACCGGCAGTATTGTCTCCGTCGTAACTGGCATCCTCGGTGGAATCCTGTGCTGGGCCGTCGGGCAGGCTTCCGTCGCTACGGGCCCCATGCTTGGCGGCCTCTATGGCCTAATATTCGCATTGTTATGCTCGAACAGAGCGGACAGCCCGGGATCAGGTCTCATCTGGGGCCTCGGCTACGCTTTTATCTTGTGGTTGGCCATACCGGCGTGTCTCATTCCTGTCACCATGGAAGGGATATCTACGTCGGCAGCCCTGGCGACGGTGCGCGCAGAGTTCCCGCAGTTGGTAGCCTATTTACTCTGCTTTGGCCTGCCACTAGGGGTTGTCGTGGGACTTTGGAATAGCCTTCACGGTGAATCCGATCTCGTCCCGTTCAGCATAGCGCGTGCGCTGGTGGTGGGGGGGTTGGCCGGCATTGTCGGGGGATGGGCCTTCGGCAAGTGGATGGAAACCGTAAACTTCTACCCGCTCATTGCCGGTCTGGTGAATTCGGACTCCGCTATGGTGGGTGTGACGTTGCATTACATCATCGCCATTATCATCGGGGCGAGCTTTGGTCTGTTGTTTCGGCGTGACGTGCGCGGATATGGATCCAACCTTGGATGGGGAATGGCATACGGAATTTTGTGGTGGTTCCTGGGACCCCTCACCATTCTACCGCTCTGGGAAGGCACTCCGCTGGATTGGACTTATATGCGTGGCAGTGCGCTGTTCGGATCATTTGTCGGTCATGTCATCTATGGTTTGATCGTTGGGTTGGTCTATGCCGCCTTGGATCGTCTGTGGGTTAGTTTCTTCACCGAGTCAGATCCCATCAACCGTGAGCCCGAGGGGCCGGGTTCTCGATTTATTTACACGCTTCAATGGAGCGCAGTGGCCAGTATCACGGGAGGACTACTGTTTACTGTGGTCATGGTCGCAACCGGGGCTCTACCCAATGTTGCGAGCCTCGTGGGAGGCTCCACTCACGCCATGGGATTCATCGTTCATATGGGCATCAGCGTTCTCGTAGGTATGAGCTACGGGATTTTGTTTCTTCATGAGGCGCCCAACTTTGGGTCCGGTGTAACTTGGGGTTTGCTCTACGGGCTCATCTGGTGGTTTCTTGGTCCATTAACCTTGATGCCCATACTGTTGGGAGGATCGTTCACCTGGACCGTAACCACCGCCGGGGCATTACTACCGTCTCTCCTCGGGCATCTCTTGTATGGTGCCGCTACGGCTTTTGTTTTTTTAGTACTGGAGCGTCGCCATGCCGAATGGTTATTGCTAGATCCTAGACTGGCCGCCCGGGATCAGCGTCTCCGTCGTAAAGTAGGGACGCCGGCTCCGGCGCTCTGGCTTTTCGCCCTGGGCCTAGGCGTACTGCTGCCAATCATATTTAGTGTAGCGTCTTCAATCCAAATCCCCACGAGCGCTTACTGAGAGAACTATCCCGCATGAAAAATTTGGATGAGCCGGAGGCGGACAGCAGCCCCGAGAGTTCCCTGGCTGATCTCGCCCTGTTATTTTTGAAACTCGGCACCATCGCCTTTGGCGGTCCTGCAGCGCACATCGCAATGATGCAGGACGAAGTGGTGCGCCGCAGACAGTGGCTGAGCCAAGAGAGGTTTTTAGATCTTCTCGGCGCTACGAATCTGATTCCCGGTCCGAATTCTACGGAACTGGCGATCCATATCGGCCTTGTCCGCGGTGGCTGGAAGGGACTGGCGGTAGCCGGCGGCTGTTTCATCCTGCCCGCCATGATCATCGTCTGGGCCCTCGCCTGGCTCTACGTGCAGTATGGCACCTTGCCCGAGGCGACATGGCTTCTCTACGGAGTGAAGCCCGTCATCATCGCAATCGTTCTCCAGGCTCTATGGTCTCTGGGAAAGACCGCGGTGAAAGGACCCCTCACGGGCACTGTCGGAACGGCTGTAGTCGTTCTGTATTTCGTTGGCTTTAATGAAATTGCCCTTTTGTTCGCGGCCGGTTTTATGGTGATGAGCTTTGAGAATTTCCGGCGTGGGTGGATATCCAAAGCGTCAGCATGGGTTGCATGCTCGTTTATCAGTAGTGCCCAGGTTGCAGCGGCCTCGGTTCATGGGGTGGTAACCCTTCCCGTCACCCTCATAGGAATTACTCTTTTCTTTTTGAAAATCGGTTCTATTCTGTTTGGCAGCGGCTATGTGTTGCTGGCTTTTCTAAGGGCGGATCTCGTGGAACGCTGGCACTGGCTGACGGATCAGCAGTTGTTGGATGCCATTGCCATCGGGCAGTTTACTCCGGGTCCGGTCCTTACCACAGCCACCTTCATTGGATACGTAATCGGAGGTTCTCCCGGTGCACTGCTGGCTACGGTGGGAATCTTTTTGCCGGCATTCGTATTTGTGATGATCAGCAGTCCATTGATTCCCCGTATCCGCCGGTCGCCCTGGGTGTCCGGTTTTCTTGACGGAGTGAACGTTGCGTCCCTGGGCTTGATGGCTGCCGTCACCTGGCACCTGGGTCGCTCGGCCTTGGTCGATGGTGTAACTTTTACCGTGGCAATCCTAGCGGCGATTTTTGTTTTTTGTTTAAGAACCAATTCCGCCTGGTTGGTATTGGGAGGGGGATTCATCGGGTACGCATACAGGATGCTGTGATGAGGGGGCAAGAGTTTTCGTGCCAAGACGTCTTGAAAAAAAGACCCCCAAATTCGAAGCACGAAACCCTGAACAAATCCAAATCTCAAATTATTAATATTCAAAACTTTTGATTCTGTTGTTTTACATTTTGGTCATTTAAATTTGTTTCGAGTTTCGGATTTCGAGATTAGTTAGAATATTTGATTCGGTTATAATTAAGTATCCTGAAACCTTGATTGCAAAATGACATGGATCTCAAAGGTAAAGTCGCTTTGATTACCGGTGGCGGAACTCGATTGGGACGGGTAATTACTCTGGCGTTGGCAAATTCCGGCTGCCATGTATTCATTCATTACGGTCGGTCCGAAGCGTCCGCCCGGCAGACGGAGAAAGATGCAAGGGCTCTCGGGGTTGACGCCAAGATTTATTGTGCCGACCTTGCTGACGACAACGCGGTTCAAGCCGTTGTTCCTGCTGCCAGAAAACATTTTAAGAGCCTGGATATTCTCGTCAACAACGCGGCCATCTTCCCCGAGAACGATGCGTTTCCCCAAACGGATACAGCGTTATGGGAGCGCTTGTTTACGGTCAATCTCCGTGCTCCTTTCATGCTGAGCCGCGCCTTTGTCGCTCAAATTCCGGCCAAAGGCAGAGGTGAAATCATTAACGTCACGGACAGCCGGGTTCGCCGTCCGGGAACGGATCATTTTGTCTATCGATTGACCAAGGGCGGTCTGTGGCAGATGACGGAGATGCTCGCCATTGAACTAGCGCCCCGGGTCTGCGTGAATGGGTTGGCGTTGGGTGCGATTCTGCCTCCAACGGGAAAGGGTGAAGGGTATCTTAAAAAAATTGCCCGAGAAAAAATTCCCCTTAAGCAACATGGCAGCGAAGAAGCCGTGTCTGAGGGTGTCCTGTACCTCCTGCATCAGGATTTCTTAACCGGAGTTGTCTTGCCCATCGACGGGGGTGAGTTCCTGTAGCTTCGTCAGAGTCGTGCCACGGACTCAAAGGGACGTTGAAGAAAGGTCGATGCCCCAGATCAGAATAGCCGAGCCAGGTTGGAAGCAAACTGATGTTAATGGTTCCGAAATAAGTGTTGTGAAATACGCGCCTCCTGATCCGGAATCAGGAGGCGCGTGATTTGAAGTTCTAAGTTGGATACCGGCCTGGGAGAGCGTAATGAAAACCGACGGCAGATCTTCGACAATCTGGCGGCGACCTATATTACGAAGACCGGTTGACCCGATGATCTAAAAAGGTGAGCGGCGATCTTACCCGCGTTATTTCCTTCTTTTTCGCTTTCCGCGGTATGCCCTATGGCAGTTTCGGCAGGCATTTCCAAGAGCCTTGTATTCCTCTTGGACCTGGGTCAGGTTTTTTGATCCAGCCGCGTTGGCCAGTTGACGTGCGGTACTTTGAAGTTTGCTCGCTTTGCTTTTGAAATCGTCAAAGTTTTTCCAGATGTCGGCCTTGGCCCGTGAATTTTTCGCGGTGCTACCTTTGGGAAACAGAGTAACGAAGGTGTCCATGTTCTTGGCGATTTTGTTTGCGTTTTCTTCGACCGTAGTGAAATTGCCGTCCTTGACCGCTCCCTTGAGGGCTCTAGAAGCCTTGTTCGTCGATTTCATGATGCCTTTTCTTTCCTTGATGGCGTTCTCATCAGAAAAGAGCTGTGTCGCAGTAAAAAGCGATAACACTGCGATTGCGGCAGCCAAAATTAATTTGTGACCCATTATCATCCCCTTTCCTTAAAAAAATATAAAACGTGAGTATATTTCGAATGGACCTAATCAATCGTCATTAGACGTTGCAGGGTTCCCTCTTTGCGGCCGAAATCTAAACGATTTGAGATAGCCTTCCGCCGATGGTACATCCAAAGTTCGCTTATATGCCTGCGGGGCAAAAAGGCGGCGCGAGTTGTGGCGTTGTCGTGGCCGCGGGTTTAATCCTGAATCGAAAGTCTATTCCATCCTGCGCTAAGGAATTGCAAAGTTATTTTTTCCCCTAAACCTGTGCCCAGCTAGCAAAGCGGAATTCGAATGCTCAAAGAACATGACCGAATTCCAGTCGCTGGAGTGTTGAATTCTGTATTCAATCGTAATCACGCGAAGACGATTTCAATCGTGACGAATCGGATACCGTAATGAACTTTGGAGTGCGCCTGACTTCAAAATTACTCTTCTTGGCTATGGGGCTGTGGTTGAGCGGCTGTGTTAGCGTGCGAATTGTGGGGCCGGTCTCCGGAGCGGTATTCCATGAGGGAGAAACAATCGAATTTAGTGCTGAAGCCGAAGGCGCACAAACGACGGAAATAAGCTGGATCGTGGATGGCAAACCTGTGGGAAAAGGCGAATCGTTCGGGACGAGCAATCTCCCCATGGGTTGGCACGAAGTCACGGCGGAATTGAGGGACACCGGCCAGTCTGTTTCCGACACCGTGTACGTGCAGGTGGTCTCCTGGAAGATCGTCAAGTCGCCCCACAAAAAAACTGTAACGGCCATTGCCCGAGATGAAATCGGAAAGCAAACCTGGTTAGGAGTTTCCGGCGAAGGCGTTTACCGAGTGAATGATAACGGGGAGTTTAAACATTTCTCGGTCACTTCGGGGGAGCTTCCATCGCTCGATATTCGGGATCTTATTTTTTACGACCAGGAAGTCTGGGTGGCAACTGGAGTCGGGATCGCCCGTTTTTCCGGATCCGAGTGGAAATTGTTCGAACGGCGGGACGGGCTGCCCAGCAATGACGTTCGAGCGCTGTCAGCGGATCTCACAACCTCGCGTCTTTGGTTGGTCACCCCAATGGGGTTGGCGTCATGGGATGGTCGTTCATGGGAATCCATCCCTTTTGTGTCCAAGCCGTCAACCCTTGCCGCGAGGGGCGGTTTGTTGTGGGTGGGAACCGAAGGGGGTGAGATCCATCGTCTCAGGGGTAAGGTCTGGGAACAGATGGCACCTGCGGAAGAGAAACGGCAAGGATCTGTACAATTCTTGGTGCCTGACGTCTTTCAACCAGACCACGTATGGCTAGTGGATGAGTCGAACAACTTAGCCAGGGGACATGATGCCGGTCGTGAGTTCGTGCTCTCGGACAATCTCCGGCTGCTCAGGACAAACGGGGCGGTCATGGAGGAGGCCTCCGGCACCTTGTGGCTCGCGGAGGCGGGTTCTTTGGGGATCTTACAAAATTCCGCCACAGGGGTGTGGCGTCGCTACGATGCCAAAAAGGCTTTGCTTACCCTCCACGGATCCTGGCAGGCTCTGTCCGTAGACACGGCAACGGGGAACAAGTGGCTTGTTGCTGATTCGCACATCGTGTCCTTGTCCGCCGCCGGGCTGCCCCAGGCGACCCTAGATCTGCCGGACCTGGTTCCCTTTCCGCCGACGGACCTAAAGGTTAAAGACAGCACGGATGGCAAGGAGCTCGTTCTAGAAGTGACCATTGTCAATCTCGGCCGAGGTGATCTGGAAGTTGAATCCCGCAAGGAACCGGAGAGGGGCCAAAGAGTTGCCATTCAAAACCTTTACCGGAAAAGGTCCGTAGCGCAAAAGAAGGTAGTCGGCAGGTTCCTATTTCACGAACATGAAGATCACGATCACTATCACTTTGGTGCGTTGACCATCTACCAGCTGCGAAAGGTGCTTTCCCAGCACCGGGTGGGCCCCATCGTGAGTCAAACCACCAAAGTTTCCTGGTGCCTCAGCGATCACGAACCGTATCTGGAGGACACGGAAGGAAAACACTATTCATGCAGCGTTAAGATCCAAGGCATTTCACGGGGATGGGGAGATACCTATTACGCACGACAGTTCGGGCAATCGATCCCATTATCGGAGGTTCCCCCCGGGGAGTACTGGGTGGTGGTGATTTTGACGGGAGTCTTCGCCGAAGAAAAGTACGGCAACAATAGCAGCATGACTCGAATTGAGATTGACCGTCGCGGTAGGATTAGAGTGCTGGAGGAGCGGGTGCCCGAGGGGGTGCCGATGAAGGAGATTTTTGACGCAAAAGGCTTAGGTTTGACGGGAGGCTCGTGAATTTTCATTGAACAGGCAAGCTCTTTGCGGTTAAATGAAGGCCATGCGATGGGCCTGACTGTTTATTTGAGGGAGTCCATGAAGCGATACGCCTTATCATCGGTGATGTTGGGATTGCTCCTGCTCTTTGGAAGCTGTGGAGGAACTTCTCGAATGGCAGATGCCGGCCCCGAGGTTGGCACCTATTCCTACATGAATCGCGAGTTGACGGCGATGTACAATGAACCGCTACAGTCCCTCTGGCCCAAGGCTCTCAACGCCGTCAAAAAGTTGCAGCTAACGTTTCGAAAGAAGGAGATCGATGCCCTCGGTGGCACCATCGAGGCGCGCCGCTCCGACACAACTCTGGTCAGAATACGTCTCACGCCTGTGGCGAAGGGGGATACCAGCATCAGCGTGCGCGTGGGCATGTGGGGGGATCGTCAGAAATCAGAGCTCGTCCACAATGCTATACGGGATGAGCTTTAGGAAGACATTCATCATTGAATGGCGCCTGAGATGACAGAAAAGCCGATCCTAGCTAGCATTCAAGTGGGGCTTCCCAAGCAGCTTGGGACCCCTGGCGCGATTGACCCTATGGATCGCCCCTGGGTCACCGCCGCTTTTAAAGAGGCCGTGGAAGGGCCCGTGTGGTTGGGAAAAACCAATCTGGCGGGTGACGGGCAGGCGAACCTTGAAGTACACGGCGGTCCCGATAAAGCGGTCCTCGCCTACGCAGCCGAACATTACCCGGTTTGGCGGAGCGAGCTTCGGCTGCCCAACCTTAGTAACGGCGGTTTCGCGGAAAACTTCACGGTGGATGGGCTCGCGGAACAGACCGTTGCCATCGGCGATATATTTCAGGTGGGTGACGCCCGCGTGCAGGTCTCGGAACCGAGACAGCCTTGTTGGAAGAACTCCCGCCGATGGCGAATCAAGGATTTGTCTCTGCGCATTCAAAATTCGGGTCGCACCGGCTGGTATTTCCGAGTGCTGCAAGAGGGTAACGTTGAAAGTGGTATCCCCTTGGTTCTTCTTGATAGACCTTTCCCGGAGTGGACCGTGGCTCTCGCTAACGATATCATGCACGGCAGGTTCGACGACAAAGGACTCGCGGCCAAGCTATCGGAATGTCGCCTCCTGGGGGCGAGCTGGAAGAATCATCTTTCAGCACTCGCAAAAGGACAGAAACCTGCAAATACGCAGCGAAGGCTGTGGGGCCAAAGTTCCACTAACGATTAACCGTCCGAAAATTTACTCATACCCCTGGGCGTGTTCTAGGGGGCTGAACCCTGGAGTGTTAGGTTGGGTTCATCTTTCAAAAATAAATTTCTCGTCCACCAGATCTATTCAAAGTTCAAATTTCTTAATTTCAAGCGCAGACCCGGGCCTATATGTACATTGCGGATGAATTATGAGACACTAACTAAGATGACAGTATTACATATAATTATATTTAATTTACTTGACATTGCCCCGAGGACGCTTCACAATAGAGGAGGATAAGCAAAACCAAAATAGGTGGAAACATTCTCCCCGTGGCTCAGTCCCAAAGAGCTAACCCCATGCCTATTTAGGACCCATTCAACTCCTAAAAATCCAATTACAGAATTTTTTGTTGGGTGAAAATAAAGCTTCGAAGGAGGCATAGTTGTCATGGACCAACAAAAGGAATTTGAAAGCCTGATCCGAAAAGACCGCGATTCCCGTCAAGTCCAGTCCTGGAAGGGAAATCTGCTGGGGTATATGGAAAAGGTCAAAGAAGATCCCTCCCTTGCTAGACTGTCCCATGCACGGGTCCACGAAATTCTGTTAAAAGACGGCATTAGCGACTTGCAAGAGTCGGGAGATTCCCGGGTCAAAAGGCTCTATAAAGATGAGCCCGTCAAGGTCTACAATTTCTTTGCTGATGAATTCTTCGGCATCGAAAAGACCGTTGCCCAGATTGTGCGGTACTTCCAGTCCGCATCGCTGAAGGGAGAGGAAAGCCGACAGGTTCTCTTTCTCATGGGCCCGGTGGGATCCGGTAAGAGCTCCCTCGTTGAAAAGATCCACCGGGGTCTGGAGGAGAGCGGTCCGTTTTACGCCATCGAAGGCTGTCCGATGTTTGAGGAACCCCTTCACCTGATACCCCGCCATCTTCGGAAAGAATTTGAAAAAATGCTTGATGTCCATATCGAAGGTGACCTCTGTCCCGTATGTCGCTATCGGCTGAAGGAGGAGATGCACGGGAAGTATGAGGAGTTTCCCATCACCACCGTGGAGTTCTCGAAGCGCGCCCGGGTGGGTATCGGCATCGTGCCCCCGGTGGATGCCAACAATCAGGATACGTCTGTGCTCATAGGGAGTGAGGACATCTCCAAGCTGGACCTTTACTCCGAAGGGGATCCGCGGGTGCTGGAGTTGAACGGCTCCCTCAACGTAGGAAATCGAGGAGTTGCGGAATTCATCGAGGTTTTCAAAAACGAGGTGGAATATCTCCACTGCATGATCACCGCCACCCAGGAAAAAGTCATTCCCGCGCCGGGAAGGCATGGACTGGTATATGTGGATTCCGTCATTGTCGCCCATTCCAACGAGGCAGAGTGGCAGAAGTTCAAGGCGGACCACACGAATGAGGCCATCCTGGACCGGATCGTGGTGGTGCGGGTTCCCTACAACCTCCGGCTCTCCGAGGAAGTGAAGATCTATCAGAAAATCATCCGCAACTCGGAATTCCGTGCCCATGTCGCCCCCCACACCCTGGAAGTGGCGTCCATGTTTGCGATCCTGTCCCGGCTGGAATCCACCAACAAGTGCGACCTGATGACGAAACTGAAAATTTACAACGGAGAAGAGGTGGTGGAGAAGGGGCGGACGAAGAAAATGGATTACGACGAGCTCCGGGAGGCCACCAAGAGGGAAGGCATGAGCGGGATTTCCACCCGTTTTATCATGAAGGCTCTCGACAACGCGCTTTCCGACAACATCACCGGGAACTGTATCAACCCCATCAACGTCCGGGAAGCCCTCATCAACATGGTCAAGGAAGCGGATATTCCTGACGACACGCGTAAGCAGTATCTCGAATTTTTGCAGGACACGCTGCACAAGGAGTATCTCGAGATCTTGGAAAAGGAGATCACCCGTGCCTTTGTATACTCCTACCAGGAGCAGGCGGAGACGCTGTTCCAGAACTATTTGGACCACGCGGAAGCCTATGTCAACAAAGGCAAGGTCAAGGACCGAAATACGAAAGAAGAGCTCCTGCCCGATGAAGGTTTTATGAAGTCCATCGAGGAGCAGATTGCGGTCATCGGCTCGGCTGCGGATGGTTTCCGCCAGGAAGTCATTGCCTATTTATGGGCGGCGAACCGAAGAGGGGAGAAAATTGATTATCGCAGCTACGAACCGTTGAAGGAAGCCATTGAGAAGAAACTAATGACCTCCGTCCGTGATTTGAGCCGCGTTATTACAAAGTCCAGAACGCGGGATGCAGAGCAGTCGGAGAAATACAATGCCATGGCCAAGAACCTTCTTGAGAACGGTTACTGTGACAATTGCGTCAACGTGGTGATGAAATATGCAGCCAACCATCTATGGAAAGATTAGCCTTCTTGGCGTGTGGCCATGATACCCTAGACCGTCAACGTCATAACTGCGTCTAGGCGCTGAACGCGCCCAGACTGATATCCATGGCAACCATTTTCCGTTCCTACCGTCCATCCTCAGCAGAGCGCAGTGATCGTAGCGCAGGTGACCGCCTGCGGCACCGTCAAAAAGTGAGAGAAGCCATTCGGCACAATATCGCCGATATTATCGCCGAAGAATCCATCATCGGGAAAGATCGCGATCGAATCATTAAGGTCCCCATTCGTGGCGTTAAAGAATACCGCTTCGTTTATGGGGAAAATAATTCCGGTGTGGGGCAGGGTGGGGAAGGGACCGAACCCGGCCAAGTGGTGGGCCAGGGTGATGGCAAGGGCGGCGATCAGATGGCGGGGGACAAGCCGGGAGTGGACTATTATGAGACCGATGTGAGTCTCGATGAGCTCGTGGAAATTATGTTCGAGGATTTGGAACTGCCCTTTCTTCAAAGGAAGGGACTCAGGGAGCTGGAAATCGAGAGCCACCAGCGCCGTCTGGGGTACCGGAAAAAGGGTATCCGGGTGCACCTGGACAGAAAGCGAACCGTTGCTGCAAAAGTCATGCGAAAAATGGCAGCCAAGCGTGACGACAAGGGAGAGCCGGAGAGGTTCCCCTTTCACACGGAAGATCTGGTCTACCGGCACAAGGTGATTGAAACCCGACGGGAGTCCAATGCAGTGGTCCTTTGCATTATGGACACGTCCGGTTCCATGGACACCATGAAGAAGTACCTCGCGCGGAGTTTCTTTTTTCTACTCTATCAGTTTCTCTGTACGAAGTACCAAAAGGTGGAGATCGTTTTTATTGCCCATGATACGGTGGCGCGGGAGGTTGATGAAAACGATTTCTTTCACAAGGGAGAATCCGGGGGAACATTCATCTCATCGGGATACCGAAAGGCCTTGGACGTCATTCAGGAAAGGTACCATTCCGCCCATTGGAACGTGTACGTGTTTCACTGTTCGGACGGCGACAACTTCGAATCGGACAACGCCAACGCCTTGCAGGCGGCCCAGGAGATCGCCGACATATCCAACCTTTTCGGTTACGGTGAGATCAAGCCGTTGGGGTCGGGTTACTACGGTAGCAGCATGATCCACTTCTTTTCCCAGCTCAAAAAGGATAATTTTCAAACAGTGCAAATCCAGCGGAAAGAAGACGTTTGGTCTTCCTTCAAGACCTTTCTTTCCAAGGAACACGTCCCTCAAGAAGGGCCGTGACAGACGTCCGCATGGCCTCCTTCGAGATAGCCGACCTAGAAAACTGGAACGAGAAGATTGTAAAGCTGGTCCGCAAATTCGGTCTGGACTGCTATCCTCTTGAGTTCGAAATTTGTGATCACGAGCAGATGCTGGGATACATGGCCTATTCCGGTATGCCCTCCCACTACCCTCATTGGTCCTATGGAAAAAGCTTTGAGAAGCTTAAAACGCTTTATGATTACGGAATCTCGGGACTTCCCTATGAGATGGTGATCAATTCCAATCCTTGCATCGCCTATTTGATGCGGGACAACTCGCTGCTCCTTCAGATTCTCACCATGGCCCATGTATACGGTCACAACGATTTCTTCAAAAACAATTTTACCTTCCAGTGGACCCGTGCGGAGTTTACCATCGAGACTTTCAAGGCCCATGCAGACCGGGTGCGCCGTTACGTGGAAGACCCGAGCATCGGGATGGAAAAGGTGGAGCGAATACTTGACGCTGCTCACGCCTTGTCCTTTCAGTGCCGACGCAACCTGGCCATCAAGAAACTGTCACGGGCGGATGAAGAAGAAAGGCGTATCGCTCAGGCCAAACCCACGGCGGATCCGTTTCAAGCCATTCACCGCCGCCCGGAATACGCAGCGCCGGACTTGACCAAAGTTCCCCTGTACCCCGAAGACGACATCCTTCTATTCATCCGGGATCACAACCCGTATCTCGCTGATTGGGAGAAGGATTTACTGACCATCGCCCATGAAGAAACCCAGTACTTCATTCCCCAGATAGAGACAAAGATTATGAATGAGGGTTGGGCCAGCTTTTGGCACAAACGCATCCTCGACCATTTGGATCTCCCTCAGGGATTTCAGCTGGAGTTCATGGTTCGACACAATCAGGTGCTGAACCCTTCGCCCGGCAGTATCAATCCTTACCACCTGGGAATGAAGATGTGGGAAGACATTGAAAGACGGTGGGACAATGCGGAGCCCGACGAGGATAAGAATAAAAAGAAAGGAGCCTCGAAGAAGAAAAAGGGGAAAGACAAGATCTTCGAGGTTCGGGAGGTAGAAAGGGACGCGTCCTTCCTTCGCCGTTACCTAACCGAAGATTTAATTCGTGAGCTAAACCTTTTCGAGTACCAGACGCGGGGCGATAAGAAAGTGGTCAGCCGGGTGGCGGACACGGACAACTGGCGGGAAATCAAAGAAACTTTGATTCGTGATGTCGGCATGGGGTCCATCCCCGTGATCAAGATTGAAGACGCGGATTACAATAACAATCGGGTGCTCTATCTCAAACATCACCATGACGACAGAGATCTCCATTTGGAATACGCGGAACGGACCCTGCAATATCTGCATCAACTCTGGCAACGAGAAGTGGTTCTGGAAACTGTCATCAATGAAAAGAAGTCGCTGCTTTGTTTTGCCGAAGATCGACTCGTGATTCGGGGCGTTCGCTAGGCGCAATCCCCTTTTCTCTTTTATATTGGTTTCTTGGTTCCTATGGAATTTAAGACATGACACGCCTTCAGCAAATGCTGATTCGCCATGAAGGGCTACGTCTCAAGCCCTATCGTGACACCGTAGGAAAGCTCACCATCGGCGTCGGTCGAAACCTGGACGACGTTGGAATCACGTGGGAAGAGGCCATGATACTTCTTAACCGCGATATTGCTAACGTCCGCCGTGAAGTTAACAAAGCCTTTCCCTGGTTCTCCCGTCTCGATGCTGTACGCAAAAACGTCGTATTGAACATGGTGTTCAACCTCGGCCTGCCCCGGTTCCGTCAGTTCAAGAAGGCCATTGCCGCAATCAGAGCAAGGCACTGGGAGGAGGCGGCGAAACAAATGCTGGACAGCCGGTGGGTGCGTCAGGTGGGGCGGCGCGCACGGGAGCTGGCGTCCATGATGAAGAGTGGCAAATACCTCTCCCACTAGTCTCTCCCTCGCCCTGGGGTGAGGTCGATCCCGCCAAGATTTTCCTTTCTTTCTTCCAACGGGTCTTCGTAATCCGGAGCCGCCGAAAATTGACAATCTTCAGCTGATATGATTTAAGGTGCCCGAGTGTAGGGAGTCCTTCTTCAATCACGAAGCTACGGGAAACACGGAGGTCGTCAAATGAAATGTTTACGTGTTACATCGATTGTTGGCCTTCTGTTGGCGATGGTTACTTCGGTAGCGGCTCAGCAGGATTGGCGCAACGAGTGGGAAAAGACACTGGCCGCGGCCAAGAAGGAAGGTGTCGTGTCGGTGCTGGGTCCAAGGCAGGTCCAAGCGCGTGATGTGCTGGTCACGTTCGAAAAAGCCTACGGGATTAGGGTCGAGTACCTGGGCGGATCGGGCCGTACCATTTCTCCGAGGGTCCTGACGGAACGGAGGGCTCAGCGATATGCCTGGGATGTCTTCGTAGGTGGCACAACGACCGGGCTCACCTCATTAGCACCGGCAGGCGTGCTCGACCCGCTTCCATCGGCTCTGATTTTACCCACGGTCAAGAATCCGAAAAACTGGCGGGATGGGGGAATAGAGTTCGCGGATCGCGCAGGCCGGCTCCAGGCGGTTTTCAGCCCGTATCAGCGAGCCACGATCTTCGTCAATCCTAAACTGGTCAAGGCGGGTGAAATTCGTTCTCACAAAGACCTTTTGGATGCCAAGTGGAAAGGAAAGATCGCTCTGGACGATCCACGCAAGCCGGGACCCGGTAATGGGACTTTTCTTTTCTTTTATTTACACCCGGATCTCGGGGAAAACTATATCCGAGCACTTGCCAGACAAGACCTTCTCATTCTCCGAGACTACCAGCAGGAACTGGATGGGCTTGCCCATGGACGGTATCCGATCCTCGTCGGCACCTCGGATGCGACCGCGGAGTTTAAAATGGCCCAGGGTGTACCTATAGAAATTGTGGATCCCAGGACCGTGAAAGAGGGATCGGACCGCAACCCGGCCAATGGAGCGGTGGCCTTGATCAACAATGCTCCGCATCCCAATGCGGCCAAAGTGTTTATCAACTGGCTGCTTTCGAAAGAGGCCCAGACGGCTTACGTTCAGAACATGAGGTACGTCAGTGCTAGAAAGGACGTGTCAACGGATCATGTTCAGGAGTGGCGTATCCCAAAAAAAGATGCCATCAAGACTTATACAGAAGATGCCCTCGAATCAAAAAAGAAAGTCAATCCTCTGGTGATGAAGGTTTTCGGTCGCTAGTCGTGTATGGACGTTCGGCTACGATTCCAGCCATTCGCAGGGACAGGCCAAACAAGAAATGACAATAGCAAGCAGCCACGGATAGGAGTCCGTGGCCGCTTGGCTTTTCGCGCTGCGGAAGTGCAGCTCTAGAAGTTGAAAAAACGGGCAGCGTTCTCACCAAGGAGCTTGTTTTTTACGCTGTCGGGTATATCCGTCCGATTGCGCCAGTTCTCCACGAACCCTTCCTCTGCAGACGGATCGGCGTGAGGGAAATCGGAAGAGCACATCAGAGAGTCCTCTCCGATGCATTCGATCAGATAGTTGAAATTCTCGTCACCCTCGCAGTTAACGAATACCTTTCCTGTCCGGAAGAGCTCTTCCGGATCCTGATAGTACTGCTGATCGAAACCCGTACCGAAGCTTGGGCGATTCGCCTGGGCCCTCGGTAGTGTAAGGGGCCTGGCACGGCGTCTGATCTGCTTGATTGAGTACGGGACCCATTCGGAACCGCTTTCGAAAAAGCCGAATTTCAGCCCATGGAAACGGTTCACCAGACCGTACCCCATAACAAAGGTAAACCCCCAAATGACGGGAACCGTCGCGGATACAAAAAATGACTGTGCATCGGAAAAAAGATTGGTTACTTGAGGAGAGGCCCATCCCAGGTGCACACAAATGGGTAGACCGACATCCGCCGCCTGCTGGTAGATGGGAAAGAAGGCAGGATCTGCCAATGTCTTGTCCCAAACCATTCCCAAAGTAAAGATGCCAGAGGCTCCTAATTCTTTCGCCCTCCGAATCTCCGGCAATGCCACCTCAGGATCACGAAACGGCACCAAGGCCACCCACCTGACCCGTCCGTTGGACTTCGCACATGCTTTACCTACGTAGCTGTTGTAGGCCTGAAATAAGGTGCCCTCGAGCTTTACTTCCTCCGCGACCGATACCAGGAACATGGTCGGAAAGATGACCTGGATGTCGATGCCCAGGCGATCCAGGTCCGCCACCCGCGCATCCACGTCGGCCAGGGTCAGCGAACCGATGGTGACGTTTTTTCTTTTGGAACGTTCGTCGCCCGGCACCAAAAATGTGGTACGGCCAGGCCCACCCATGTGAGGATGAGTCTTGCCGTCAATAATCCAACAGCCGTTAAAGTCTTCTCGAATGGTATCCCTTGGGAGTATTACTTTAATCGGTCGTCTCGGATAAAACTCGTCCGGCAAATCTGCAAACATTTCCTCGGGCTCGTGAACATGTCCGTCAACGTCGACTATGGGCATTTGCTGTCCTTTCTTGGAGGCTCAATAGGCTGTCAGGCCTCACGGGGTTATCACAGCTGCTTACCACGAATTAAAGGATGCTCCAATAGGATGGGGCTAACCACCAAATTGACAACAGCCGGCAAATTTGGTTTCAATTGCGTTCACTTGCTCGTATTTGTAAGGTAACGACGAGGGCGAGATGGTGACAGGATGCCTGCGGCGCTCTCAACCATTGTTTGCATGTCTGTGACATTGATGAATTTCAATATTTCGGAGGTATCGACGATGAGACGCAACTTTTGCATAGGCCTTCTATTTGTGGTGCTTGTGGGATTCGCGCCCCAAGCAAAGTCTCAAGGCTGGAAGCAGGAATGGGAACAGACTCTGGCTGCCGCGAAAAAGGAAGGCCGGGTGGCCGTTCTTGGGCCCCGACAAGTGCAGGCCCGGGATGTTCTCGTAGAATTTCAAAACGCCTACGGTATTAAGGTGGACTATCTGGGTGGGTCAGGTAGGACTATTTCGCCCAGAGTCTTGTCAGAAAGGCGCGCCGGGCGATACCTTTGGGATGTCTACGTGGGCGGAACGACGACGGGCCTGACCTCGTTGGCTCCAGGTGGCGCGCTGGCTCCTCTCGCTCCAACGTTTATCCTTCCTACGGTCAAGGATCCGAAGAACTGGCGCGGGAGCCGGCACAGTTTTGCCGACCGAGCGGGACGTCTGCAGATGGGATTTTCCTTAACCCGGAGAAGCACCATTATGGTCAATCCCAAGATGATCAAAAAAGGAGATCTCAAGTCCCACAAAGATCTTTTGGATCCCAAATGGAGCGGGAAAATCGTCTTGGACGATCCCCGTAAACCAGGACCGGGACAGGCAACCTTTCTCTTTTTCCTGCTGCACCCGGACCTAGGACCGGAGTTTATTCGTGCGTTTGGAAAGCAAAAGGTTACCATCCTGCGGGACTATCAGCAGGAGCTCAACGGCTTGGCCCGCGGCCGTTATCCCATCCTGATCGGAAGCTCGGATGCCACGGCGGAATTCAAGATCAGCCAGGGTGTGCCGATCCACATCGTGGATCCCAGGACCATTAAAGAGGGTTCCGACGCTGGGACGAGTAACGGTGCCACTGCATTGGTGGACAAAGCGCCCCATCCCAATGCCGCGAAGGTGTTCATCAACTGGCTGCTTTCCAAAGATGCCCAAACCGCATACTCCAAGAATATGCAGTACGTCAGTCAGCGGCTGGACGTGCCCACGGATCACGTTCGGGAATGGCGAGTCCCGCCAGCGGATGCCATTGGTACCTGGACAGAGGACGCCTTGGATAAGAAGGATGAATTGATGCCGCTACTCAGAGAAGTATACGGTCGCTAATCCTTGAATGACAACCTGGGCTGGCTTGAAGGGCTCCTGGTGATTCAGGGGCCCTTTTTTATATCTGTCACGCACCCTTGCGCTTTTTGATTTCCTCGAGGAGCTGGGGAATGACCTGGAAGACATCTCCCACCACTCCAAGGTCGGATACTTGAAAGATGGGAGCTTCGGGGTCCGTGTTGATGGCAATGATGGTTTTAGATTCTTTCATGCCGGCTAGATGCTGGATGGCCCCGGAAATGCCGCAAGCAAAGTAGACCTCTGGTTTGACGGTCTTGCCAGTCTGGCCCACCTGGGTGGCGTAGGGAACCCATCCGGCGTCCACCGCCGCGCGGGACGCACCCACGGCACCGTCCAGTAAGTCCGCCAGGCCTCGAAGCATTTCGAAATTTTCCGGTCCCTTTAGACCCCTTCCACCGGAGACGATAACTTTGGCCCCCTCGAGTTGAGGACCCTCCTGCTTGACCGTCACTCGATCGGTCATGTGAGCCTTACGGTTCGCCGGTTCCGTGGAGGCCTCCACTTCCTCAACCGTGGCCGTATTGTTGCCGGGTTTGGGTTCAAATGATTTTGGTCGAACGAGAAGCAATTTGGTGCCTGGGTTAACCAAGGTGGAGGTGTTTTGGTAGCTGCCACCCAGGGCGGGAATGGTCGCTTCCACAGAACCGTCTTTTAATTCGAAATTGGAAACATCGGCGATGGCGCCGCAGTCTAAAGTGGCGCTCAGGGCGGCCGCCACATCTCGGCCGTAGTAGCTTGAGGCGAAGAGCATCACCGCTGGTTGGTGCTTGCGAATCAGATTCGCAACAGTTTCCGCGGCGGGCAAGGTTAAATAGTCCCTATAAACGGCATCGGCGGAGCGGTAGACTTTGCTGGCACCGTGATTCCCTAGTGTCTCCACTGCATTGTCCGGAGCGGGACCCAGCAGGATGGTTTCAGCCGTACCGGCTTCGGAGGCCTTGGCAAGCATCTCCAACGTGGTGGGAGAAATTTCCTCCTCTACCACCTCGGCGTATACCCAAATCAGATCCGCCATTTAAATGACCTTCAGTTCAGCGAGAAAGTCCGCAATCTGTTTCNNTGACAATCTTACCGGCCTGACGGGCAGGTGGCCTGCCGACGCTCAGTACCTTTTCTCTGGCTCCGGAACTCCCCACCTGGTCTGCCCCGAGTCCCAAATCGGCAGCGATCAATTTTTTTATCTCTTTTTTCTTGGCCGCCATGATTCCCTTCAACTGAGGGTAACGAGGCTCGTTGATACCGCTGGTCGTGGTAATGAGCACGGGACACTCCGCTTCCACGACTTCGTACCCAGTTTCGCTTTGTCTCTTGATGGTTGCTATTTTCTCGTTGAGGGTAATCTCTTTGGCAAAAGTGAGGGACGGGATTCCCAAAAGATATGCGACTTGTACGGGAACAATGCCGGAATAGCTGTCACTGCTTTCGGTAGCGCAGAGGACCATGTCGAAGGACTGTTGTTTTATAGCGGCTGCCAAAACTTTGGCCGTACCCAGAGTATCCGAACCGGCCACGGCATCGTCTAGAATGTGCACGGCTGCGGTTGCACCCATGGCCAGGGCTGTCCGAATGCCAATGGTGGCATCCGTGGTTCCCATAGTGACCACGGTAACCGTCCCGCCTTGCTTCTCGGTAATGCGGAGGGCTTCCTCAAGGGCGCTGGCAGCGGCCGGGTCCAATTCGTGGGTGACACCCTTTCGGATCATGCATTTGGTTGCGGGGTCGATTTCGATGGTTACAGAACTGGCAGGGATGACCTTTGCGCAAACGATGATGTCCACAATTCTTGACCTCGGCGTCTTGGTGTAAGGAGAATGGGGATTGGACCCGATCGCACGGATGGGCCGGTAAGACCATCCGTGGATTAGATGACCAGAATCAGGGCCGGACGAGTTAGGCTACTCCACCCACTCGGAAACTTTCCCCTCCATTACAACGTCCAATATCTCCTTACAGTCCGCAATGGCTTTGTCAGTTATCTTTGGATCATTGAGATGGGGCATCGCCCAGTTGACCGCTTTGTGAAGTGCCTGAACCACTTCCTTCATATGCTCGTCGAGCTCGTCCGTATGGACCGCTTTTTCCACCATGTCATTTCCTTCCGCTCATTTTAGGTGTAGTGCCGTTTTTCCTGTAGATCTGGTACCTGAAGGCCGACCTTTTCGATGATTTCGTCCACTTCCTTATGATACTGCGCTCTAGCCTCAGCATTAGAGCGACGCTTCAGTCCCCAATAGCGATAGCGCTCGGACCTCTTTGATTCCGAACGTCCAAACATATCCAATCCCTTGATGTACCAAAAATCCACCGCCTTCTGAACTCTTTCTTTGGCCTCTCCACCCTTGGCAGCCAGTTCAGCGGTTTTGTTTGTGCCAAAATCTATATGGCCTTCCTCTTCTTTATGGACGTCGGGCAGCATACGCGCCAAAGGCAGGTAGCTACAATCGTCGAATTCTTCCAACTGATATCGACCCACGCGGTCAATGAGCATGCCGAATACGGCATAGTCTTCCCAGGTGGCAATTTTGCCACGAAAGGCTTCCACATACCGTTCCTCATTTGACCGGCTAAGCACGAAGGAGACATCCACCCCGATATCGCCCGCGATCCTCGCCATCTTTCGATAGTGATCCAATTCTTCGGCGGCGGTTCGAGCCACGATCAATTGATCCAGCTTTGTGGGTGCTGATGGCAGCATGTCCCTTACGTAAAGCTGGGGTCCTCCGATCTCACAATCCGCCTGGATCGTCATCACTCGTCCCAAAAGCTCTTTGTATTCGGGGTCAATCTTGTCGATATCTTTAAGCTCGACCTTATCTGTAAACATTTGTTTTTCCTCCTTGGGGTCGATGTCAACGCAATCTAAATCCCTATGAGTTGGATAGCAGAAGCCCCCCCGGAAATCAACATCCTTTAAATGGGTCTTTGCTACGACATTTTGAGTAAAATCCACCCTTTGTTAAGGAATTAAAGAAGAATTTGGCACGAAGAATTCCGGGGTTTTCCGGGACCATTCAGGGTTTACTTAGTGTCGTTTTTACACTACACTGGGCCGAATTTTTCGCTAGTGAGGCCCCCCTCTTTGGATCAATCAAAACAGCTCGCCCTGCTCACGGATCTGTACCAGCTAACTATGGCCCAGGGCTATTTTCAGAACAGGAGAACCGAACCGGCAACCTTCAGCCTCTTTGTCCGTGCCTATCCACCTAATCGAGGCTTTTTTGTCTCCGCCGGATTGGAAGACGTTTTAGATTTCCTGGAAGATTTTTCCTTTCACGCGGAGGATATCGCGTACCTTCGCTCCACGGGCATATTCGCGCAGGAATTTCTGGATTACTTAAAAGGCGTCCGCTTCACCGGCGATGTGTGGGCCATACACGAGGGTCGTCTCTTCTTTAAGGATGAGTCCATCCTTGAAGTCACCGCTCCCATCATTGAAGCACAGCTTGTGGAGTCTTTTATCATCAACCAAGTGAATCTTCAGTGTTTGATTGCCACCAAAGCAGCCCGGTGTGTCCATGCGGCTGAGGGGAGAGCCGTGGTGGATTTTTCGCTGAGGCGTACTCAAGGGATCGATGCGGGCATGAAGGTGGCGAGGGCCAGTTACATCGGAGGATGCACCTCTACCAGCAACACCCTGGCGGGCAAACGTTATGGCATCCCTATTGTCGGAACCATGGCGCATTCCTTCGTCTCCAGTTTCGAAAACGAAATCGACGCGTTTCGGAGTTATGTTGCCAGTTTTCCGGATACCTCCACGTTGCTGATCGATACTTATGATACTGTCCTGGGTGCCCGCCGGGCGGTAACCGTAGCCCGGGAAATGGCAGCGAAGGGCCACCGGCTCCGGGCCGTCCGCATTGATAGCGGTGACCTGCTCCAGCTAGCACGGGAAGTTCGCCAGATCTTCGATGAGGCGGGTTTTAAGGACGTTAAAATCGTGGGCAGCGGAGGACTCGACGAGTTCGACCTTGCGGAGCTTTCCGCGGCCAATGCGCCCTACGACTTATACGGTGTCGGCACGCGTATGGGTGTTTCCGCCGATCAACCCTGGCTCGATATGGCGTATAAGCTTGCCGACTACAATGGCAGACCCGTTTTGAAGCTCAGTCCAGGAAAAGTCTCCTTGCCCGGTCGCAAGCAGATCTTTCGTGCCCGGGAAGCCAGGGGTGGTCTCAAGAGGGATGTGATCGGTCTTCGTGAGGAGCACCAGCCCGGGATGGAGGGGTTGCTCAAAGAAGTGATGAAAAATGGAAAAAGGTTAAAACCCTCTCCCTCCCTAAAGGAAATTCGCAACGGATTCTTGGAGGAATTTAAACTTCTCGAAGAGCGGTATCGAGTCATTCGGGATCCATCTCACTATCCTGTTGAAATCAGCCCCGCGCTGAAGCTCCTGCAGGATGAAATCTCCAACAAGTTGACTCAATCACGGGACAAAGATTGAAAACTGGCATGAGTTTCACCCCCGGTGTCCTCGTTTCTCCCAGATCAAAAGAAAAGCCCGACGGGTCAGTCCACGGAAAAAAAGAAAATGTTGCGGCGGTAGGGAAGAGGTGGTAGGAGGGTGAGCAGTCGGAGTCGGGTACTGTTTCAAAAAAAGAATTGGACGTTAGGTTGACGGAAACCTGATGGTTCAACCGGCATCAGGGACAAATCATTTCAGAAGTACGAGGAACCATGGAAGATTATCAAGAGAGAATAGCCGAGGGATTACTTAAGACCGCTGCCATTCAGGTTTACCGCGAGCGTCCCTTCGTGTTTGTCTCGGGGCGATTTTCGCCGGTGTATGTGGATTGTCGTCGGTTGCTTTCGTTTCCCGAAGTCAGGGACGATATCGTTGAGCAGCTCGCGGTAAAGGTGAACAAAGAGATAGGGCTCCAGTCCATTGACGTGGTGGCGGGTGGCGAGACCGCGGGCATTCCCTACGCAGCCTTTGTCTCGCTCAAAGTGGGTAAACCGATGATCTACGTGAGGAAGGCGGCGAAGGGTTACGGTCAAAGTAAGCAGATCGAGGGGGTTCTGGAGGGAGGCCAACGTGTGCTTTTGGTGGAAGACCTGATTACAGACGGCATGAGTAAATTGGGCTTTAATGAAGGCATCCGGGCCGCGGGGGCTACCATCACTCATTGCCTGTGTGTCTTTGAATATAGCTTGGACCGATTGGGTCTACACGAGGGTAGGAAAAAACTTGCGGAGCACAACATCGAGCTCCATAGCCTAGTCAACTGGGACCATGTCCTGAACACAGGACTGAGTAAAAGATACTTTGGTGACCGGGAAAGCAAAGAGGTTGAGGATTTTCTGGCAGACCCGGTGAATTGGGGCAAGAAAAAGGGTTTCGAGTAACAGGAGTAAGCTAGAATCGAATTGCAATCGCGCCCCAGGCAAACCCCGCGCCAAACGAGTTGAGAAGAACGACATCCCCCGGCGCAATGCGACCCTGCCGCCAGGCCTCGTCCAGAGCTACAGGCACCGAGGCGGCTGAAGTATTGCCGTATTTGTCAACGTTCACCATAACCTTTTCCTGAGGTACTTTTAAGCGCTCCGCTAGAGCGTTAATGATCCTGAGATTTGCCTGGTGGGGAATAACGAGAGAGACCTCGTCCACACTGACATTGGCCTCCTCAAGGACTTCGCGGCTGATTTCCTCCATGGCACGGACCGCAATCTTAAATACCTCTTTGCCGTTCATGATGATGGTATGTTGTTTTTGCTCTACGGACTCAGGTGTAGCCGGTTGAAGTGAGCCACCGGCTGGAACGTAAAGTGTCTTGGCGTAGGAGCCGTCCGTACGAAGCCGTGCGCTGAGAATTCCCCGTTCGCCGTCGTTGGAAGCCCCAACGACGATGGCCCCGGCCCCGTCGCCAAATAGCACGCAGGTGGAGCGATCCTGCCAATTGAGCACACGGCTCAGGACGTCGGATCCCACCACCAGAGCGTTGCGGATTCGTCCGGTCCGAACAAAGGAATCCGTCACGGTTAATGCGTTGAGAAATCCCGAGCACGCCGCATTGATGTCAAAGGAAAACACTTTGCGGGCGCCCAGCATGTCCTCAAGCACACAGGCGGAACTGGGCATGGGATAGTCCGGCGTACAAGTCCCCACGATGATCGCGTCGAGGTCGCTCGCTTCCATGCCTGCCGATTGTAAAGCTTGGACGGAAGCGCGGTAGGCCATGTCCGCCGTCGCCTTGCCCTCCTCCAGTACCCTTCGTTCTTTTATACCCGTCCGGGTGGTGATCCATTCATCGCTGGTATCAAGGAATTTCTCGAATTCGGTGTTGGTCATAACCTTGGGTGGCAGCTCCGACCCACTGCCTAGAATCACGGTGCGGTGTTCAGATGGTCTCATGCGGCCCTCCTGAAAATGACGCAGGCGTTGGTCCCTCCAAATCCAAAGGAGTTCGAGAGTGCCACTTTAATGTCGCTCTTTCGCGCCTTGTTGGGTACGTAGTCCAGGTCGCAGAGCGGATCGGGTGTTTCATGATTAATGGTAGGTGGAAGCGTTCCATGATGAAGAGCCAGCACAGTGTAAACGGCCTCCACTGCGCCGGCGGCTCCCAGCAAATGACCCGTCATGGATTTTGTCGAGCTCACCGCAATCTTGTGGGCGTGTTCCCCGAAAACTTTTTTGATGGCCTGTGTTTCATTAATATCGTTGTACTCGGTGGAGGTGCCGTGGGCGTTGATGTAATCCATTTCCGTGGGTTCGATTCCAGCGTCGTTTAGCGCCAGTTCCATGCAACGGGCGGCTCCTTCGCCTTCCGGTGCCGGGGAAGTGATGTGATAGGCGTCCCCGTTGGCTCCGTAACCGATGATTTCCGCCAGTACGTTGGCTCCTCGCTTTAACGCCCTTTCTCGTTCTTCGAGCACCAGGATGCCGGCGCCCTCCGCGATCACGAATCCATCCCGGTCCTTGTCAAAAGGACGACTCGCACGCTCCGGATCATCATTGCGCGTGGACAGGGCCTTCATGGCGGCAAATCCGCCAACTCCGAGAGGGGTAATCGCTGATTCAGCGCCCCCGGCAATAGCGGCGTCCTGCAACCCGCGTTTGATCAAGTGAAAAGCTTCGCCGATGGCGTGGTTCCCGGACGCACAGGCGGACGTCGGTGTCCAATTCACTCCTTTGGCCCCATATCGAATAGCAATCTGACCGGGAGCCAGATTGGAAATAACCTTGGGAATGAAGAAGGGCGATATCTTTCGAGGTCCACCCTCCGTGTAAGCCTGATGGTAGAACTCGATGGTTGCGATACCGCAAAGACCAACACCGACGATCACAGCAACGCGGTGACCCTCCTCCGGGTCAATTTTCAGCCCGCTGCCTTGCATTGCCATTTCCGCGGCCGCTACGCTGTATTGAATAAAGAGGTCCATCTTTTTGACCTCTTTCGGCTCGATAAAGTCCTCAGCACGAAAGTCGGTTACCTCTCCCGCAATCCGGGCGGACATGTATTCAACGTTGGGAAACCGGGTGATGGGACCGATGCCCGAACGGCCAGCAATAAGCGCCTCCCAGTTCGTATCAACTCCAGTACCCAATGGGGTCACTAGACCTACGCCCGTGACAACAACTCTACGGTTTGTATCACTCATCGTTATAACCCTGTAATTATATTAGGATAATTTAGGCTGCGCTGGCCGTCAACTAAAATATTTTATGGAAACAAAGCGTTGGATTACCAGTAGGATTCCTGAAGCTTTAGGATCTTTCGGATAATCGCTTCTATGCTCTTCCCGTCCAACTGCGGAGGCACCACGGGCCGCTGGTCCTCTGAGATTGTCCGAAGCACGGTACCGACCGAGCTTTTGAGCGCTTTAAGATTATAACCGCCCTCGAGCAAAAAAGCGACCTTTCCACCTGCATAATTTTGCGCCAGGTTGAGAAGCTGAGACGCCATGGCAGCAAAGCCTACTTCAGTGACTTGCATACCTCCCAGGGGATCCTGACGGTGGGGATCAAATCCGGCCGAAACCAGGACCCATTCGGGTTGGAATTTTTGTGCAATGGGCAGAATGATTCGATTGAATATGCCGATGTATTCTTCATCTCCACATCCAGCCGGTAGCGGCACGTTAACCGTGAATCCGGCCCCAGCTTCAGTGCCGATTTCATCCATCGCTCCCGTGCCGGGATAGTAAGGAAACTGGTGCGTGGACATATAGAGTACCGAGGGGTCTCCATAAAAGCTGTCCTGGGTCCCGTTACCGTGGTGTACGTCCCAATCCATGATCAATATTCGCTTTACTCCACACCGCATCTTTAAAAATTCTGCGCCGACGGCCACGGTATTGAACAAGCAGAATCCCATGGCGTGGTCACGCATGGCGTGATGACCCGGAGGGCGCACCATGGCAAAGCCGTTTTGAAAATCGCCCGCGGCTATGGATTCCAGCAGTCTGAGAAATCCTCCCACCGCCAGCACGGCGGTGCCAAAGGAGTCCCTGCAGGTAACGGTGTCTCCGTCCAAGGCGTAGCGATTGGTTTTCGAGGTGGATTGGATCAGTTGGACGTAGGGGTCGCCGTGGGCGGCCTGGATCTCGGCTAAAGTTGCTTGCCTTGGGGGCAGTAGTTTGATCGTCTCCCCCTGGATTTGACTGGTAAGTTCCAGGAGGGTTTTGATGCGTTCGGGTCGCTCCGGGTGAAACTCGCCCGGTTCGTGCTTTAGAAACTCGGGGTCGATTACTATCGCAGTGCGAGAAATCATCCTTGCCTCTTTAACACTTATCACCGACGGATGAAAAATCCAAAAGCGCAAGCGCTTTGGACAATGGAAAATTGAGAGGTAGAAGATTGGAGTTTAGCCAGAGACATCAGTTTTTCAATCGTCAAAGGTTTCATTTTTCATTGCTCGATTGTTCCAGGGCGCGAAGGGCCCTTGCTCCTGACTGGTTGCTAACCGCTGCTAAATGAATTAGTTAGGAGAGTTGGAGGCCAAATATGTTCGGTATTGGCATGCCGGAGTTGATCCTGATTCTTGCCGTCGCATTGATTGTCTTGGGGCCAAAAAGGCTGCCTGAAATTGCCCGCGCTCTGGGAAAGGGATTGGCCGAGTTCCGCCGGACAACGGATGAGCTAAAGGATGAATTGCGTGAGGTGGAGGAAGAGATAGAGAAACCGGCTAGCTCCCAGGCCTCCGCCGAAGAAACACCCACCTCAATACAACCTTCAAAAGAGAGTGGAAAGCATACCGGGTAGCGGGGCCACTGGCGATGCCAGGATGCCCTTTCTTGAACATCTAGAGGAACTCCGGTCACGCCTGATCAAGTGTCTCGTGGCCATTGTTCTTGCCTTTTTGGTCACCTTTGCGTTTGCGGAATATATCTTTGCTTTTCTAACGGCTCCCCTGAAGGCGCTCCAGGTAACCGGCTTGAGCTTGATCGGCACAGGTGTGCCCGAGGCCTTTTTTGTCAAAATCAAAGTTGGGTTTGTAGCGTCCCTCTTTTTGTCCCTACCAGTCATCCTGTGGCAGATCTGGCAGTTCGTGGCACCCGGTTTATACGCTCACGAAGTGCGCTACGCCCGGGGGTTTGTTTTTTTTGGCACGCTTTTTTTTCTCGCCGGCGCCTGGTTCTGTTACGAGGTCATATTCAACGTTGGCTTTCATTTTCTGCTCAAAACCTACGAATCCATGGAAGTGGAACCCAACATCAGAATAGGAGAGTATCTTTCTTTCTCCTCAAAGCTATTATTGGCCTTCGGGATTGTTTTTGAGCTTCCCGTTTTCGCCTTTTTTCTTTCACGAATCGGTCTCATCGATCATCACTTCCTGATAAGGCAGTTTCGTTACGCCATCATCATTATCTTTGCTCTGGGCGCCATTCTGACTCCGCCTGATGTGGTGTCGCAGATCCTTCTGGCCTTGCCCCTCACAGCACTCTACGGAGTCAGTATCGGTGTGGCCTACTTCGCCCGGCGGAGAGATAGGAACGAAGACTGAGTGAATCGGGGCAAAGCGCTAAGCGCATGGCGCAAAGCGTCAAAAGAAATCAACCACAGATTTACGCAGATAATTGCAGGTACGACTCACTGGAGAAGCGGGGTGGAGGAGAGATGGGGTTTTTTGTTTGTCGGGAAGTGGCGACAAACAGAATCGTTGCCCAATTGTATGCGATAATTCGGAGAATCGAGAATAGAAGATTGAAAAGGGCTGAAGAGAGTTCCCAACGCTATGCGCTCTGCTCTTTGCAAATTCTCGTCTGCGAGAATTTACTCCACGACGAGGAGGAGCTCGCCAGCCTCCACTGCTTGCCCGGCTTTGACCTTGATCTCCTTGACCTCTGCCTGGATCGGAGATCGCACCTCGTTCTCCATTTTCATGGCCTCGACGATAACGAGCCCCTGGCCTTTTTCGATCTGATCCCCTTCGTTTACCAGGACGGCTATGACCTTGCCCGCCATGGGGACCGAGATGTTCTGCCGCCCCTGGAGTTGTATCCCCGACTGAAAGCCACCCACGCGCATGTGGCGCTCATCCACCATATCGATGTGGTAGGTCCGCCCATCCACCAACACCCGATAGACGGTCTCAGCAATATCCACATCGACTTCAAAGGAACGGTTGTTGATAATGAGGGAGTAGTTGCTGCGACCGGTTTTCTTGCCGTCTACGAGGATCTCATTGCCGTCGACATTGACGCGATAAAGCGACTTGCCGATCTCCTCGATCTCCACGTTGTAAGTCTGATCGCCGAGTTTAGCGATGAATGCCATGGTCTAACTTAGGGGTGGACCCTACCATCTCGATTTCTGATTGATCAGCCTGGTGAATCGCTGGTGAGATTCTCTTTTTCCAGTTTCGTGCCATTCTGACTTTTGATTGGCGCCTTGTTGCAGGACCTGAAGAGCCTGTTCCTCTTGCCGGCGCAGAGCGGCTATGGCCGCAGATGCCAACGCTACATGCCGGTGCGGATAAATTTCTTCCTTGCCTCGGGTTCGGTGCTCGTCATCGATAAACGCCGTGTTGATGTCCCCAGCCATAAAACGGGGATGGCGCAGGATCCATTGCAGGAACGGGATGTTGTTTTTGATGCCCCGAACCTGGTACTCCCTGAGCGCTCGGCGCATTCTGAGCAGAGCCTCCATCCGGTTTTCCCCCCAGACGATGAGCTTTGCGATCATGGGATCATAGTAAATGGGAATTTCCGCCCCCTCGTAGACGCCACAATCGTTTCGGACCCCCAACCCCTCGGGGAGTCTGAGCCCTTCAATTTTCCCCGGGCAGGGCATGAAATCGGTTTCCGGATCCTCGGCGTAGATTCGGCATTCAATGGCGTGACCCGTCATTCGGATATGACGCTGGCGCCAGGGAAGAGGTGCCCCCGCCGCAACCTCGATCTGCGCTTTGACCAGATCGATGCCAACGACGCGCTCCGTCACGGCATGTTCCACCTGGAGGCGGGTGTTCATCTCCAGAAAATAAAACTCTTTATTGTCGTCCAGGAGAAACTCCAAGGTGCCCAGCCCGACATAGTTGACCGCTTTGGCGCCCTGAACGGCCACGCGACCGATGTTTCTGCGGGTCCATTTGTCGAGTGTGGGTCCAGGGCATTCTTCGATGATCTTTTGATGCCGCCGTTGAATGGAGCATTCCCGGTCGAAGAGATGGATCACTCGCCCATGATGATCTCCGATGACCTGAACCTCCACATGGTGGCAGCGCTCCAAACATTTCTCCACATAAAGACGGGAGTCTCCGAAGGACGATTGAGCCTCTGATCGCACTGCTCGATAAGCGGACATGATTTCGCGAGAAGAGCGAACGAGTCGTAACCCTTTTCCACCTCCGCCCGCAGCAGCCTTAAGCATCAAGGGATAACCGATGGCCTGGGCGGTTTGCAGGACTTCCTCTTCAGAGTCGAGGGCATCAGGGGAGCCAGGAATCACAGGGACTCCTGCCGCTCGCATGATTTCTCTCGCCTTGATCTTATCGCCCATCTGCTCAATGACATCTCCGGACGGGCCGATAAAAACGATGCCTTCCTCTTGGCACCTGCGGGGGAATTCCGGGTTTTCCGCCAAGAAACCGTACCCGGGATGGATGGCTTCCGCAGAACTCTTTTTTGCCGCGTCCAGGATGCGGTCAATGGCCAGATAACTCTGCAATGAAGGCGGGGGACCTACAAGATATGCATAGTCCGCGTATTTGACATGAAGAGCGTCTCGATCCGCTTCCGAATAGACCGCCACCGTTTCGATATCCAGCTCTTTGCAGGCCCGGATAATGCGGACAGCGATCTCACCTCGATTGGCAATCAGAATCCGTTTAAACATAGCACTAGACAGAGACAGGGACAGAGAAAAGAGGCAGGTCTCTTATCGAAATTTCCTTGTTTTGTTCTGTTCTTGTCATTTCACTGATGTCTTGGACTGTCTCAAATCTCTGTCTCTGTCTGTTTGAGCCCTGTCCCTGTCTCTATCTCTGTCTTCTTACAGCGGAATGTTCCCATGTTTTTTGGGAGGGTTGTTTACTCGTTTCTTTTTAAGCATCTCCAGGGACCTGATGAGTGTCGGCCGGGTATCTTCCGGCGGAATCACGGTGTCGACATAACCTTGCTCCGCTGCCTTGAAAGGGTTGGCAAAGGTCTGTCGATACTTCTCCACCAATTCATCCCTTGCCTTTGCCGGATCTTCCGCTTTTGCCAATTCATTGCGCGAGACGATGTTGATGGCCCCCTCCGGCCCCATCACGGCTATTTCCCCGGTGGGATACGCGATATTGATGTCACCGCGCAGATGTTTGCTCGACATCACGATGTAGCCTCCGCCGTAGGCCTTGCGTGTAATGACCGTCAGTTTGGGTACGGTGGCCTCGGCGTAGGCGTAGAGAAGCTTCGCGCCGTGGCGAATGATGCCTGTGTACTCCTGCGCGGTGCCGGGCAAAAAGCCGGGGACATCCACAAACGTGACCACTGGAATGTTAAAACAGTCGCAAAACCGGATGAACCGTGCAGCCTTGACCGAAGCGTCAATGTCCAGACACCCGGCCAAATGAGCGGGCTGGTTTGCCACGATTCCTATGGGCCATCCGCCAAGGCGGGCGAAGCCTACGAGAATGTTAGGGGCAAAATCACGCTGCACCTCGTAGAGGTATCCTTCGTCCACCACCGCCCCGATGAGTTCCTTCATGTCGTAGGGTCGGTTGGGGTTGTCCGGAATCAGTTCTTTGAGGCTTGCCTCCCGTCTCAGCAAGTCATCGTCCGTTGGATGGAACGGCGGTTCCTCGAGGTTGTTGCTGGGAAGGAATCCCATGAGTTCCCGCATCATAAGGAGACATTCTTTTTCCGATTCCGCCGAAAAATGAGCCACACCGCTTTTGGTGTTGTGGGTTTCCGCTCCCCCCAGATCCTCTTTGCTGACTTCCTCGTGGGTCACCGTCTTGATGACGTCGGGTCCGGTGATGAACATGTAGCTGGTGGATTTGGTCATGAAAATAAAATCCGTGATCGCCGGGGAATAAACTGCACCGCCGGCGCAGGGACCCATGATCGCCGAAATCTGCGGGATCACACCTGAGGCCATAACGTTCTTTTGAAAGATATCCCCGTAACCCGCCAGGCTGGCTACGCCCTCCTGGATTCTTGCCCCACCGGAATCGTTAATGCCGAAGATGGGGGCACCGTTTTCCATGGCCAGATCCATGACCTTGCATATCTTTTCCGCCACCACGGCACTGAGGCTGCCGCCAAAAACGGTGAAATCCTGGGAATAGACATAAACCGTTCTTCCCTCGATGGAGCCATACCCCGTTACCACAGCGTCACCTGGAAACTTCTGTTTATCCATTTCGAAATCGGTGCAATCGTGGGTTCGGAAACGGTCCAGCTCCACAAAACTGCCGTGGTCCAGGAGAATGTCGATTCGCTCCCTGGCGAGGAGCTTCCCCTGATCCCGCTGGCGTTTGATTCTGTCCTCACCGCCCCCTAGGTCCGCCTGTCGGTTGAGGAGACTTAACCTTTCTAAGTTTTCTTTAAGCCCCATGCTTTATACGGCCTCGCTTGATGATTTCTGATCTGAATACAATGGGAAAGTTTGAATAGCAGCCGACCCATCGAGCTGGCTTCTCGGATATAAGAACTCAATCGTGAATTTTGGCATACATTAAGGGCAAAGAATCGCTGGTGTCAACAAAAATCAGGATGGATTTGCCCACTTCTTTCTTGAGATTTTGCAGCTAAATTGGTACCTTAGAATTGTCCTGCCCCATCAGGCGGTGCGCCCCCGAGACGCCCCAAATAAATGCCTCAAAAAGGATTCCTCATGAAGCGAAATAGACCCCGTCAAGGAAAGAGCCGACTCGGAAATTCATTGGAAAAAAGTAGAGCCCGACTGATTGTCGCGGCCAGTGAGACGGATTCAAACATCCTCTATGCTACCAGCTTCTTTGCCCCAGATCCATTTATTTTTTTCCAGCACCGGGGGAAGAGAACAATGGTGATGAGTGACCTGGAGCTGGATCGGGCCAAGAATCAAGCGAAGGTTCATTCTATTCTTTCCCTGTCTCACTTTCAAAAACGGGTGAGGGAGAAGGGTAAAAGCAACGGAACAATTGTTGATGTTTTGACCTTTATCTTCAAGGAAAAGGGAGTTCGCACACTACTAGTTCCAGCGAATTTTCCCATCCTCCTTGCGGATCGGTTGAGATCGAAGGGCCTGAAGGTCGTGGTGCAGACCGATCCTTTTTTTAGTGAAAGGGAAATTAAGACCAACAGTGAGGTTAAAAAGATTCGGGATTCCATTCGAATCGCCGAAGTCGGTTTGGAGGCTGGACTCGAAGCGTTGAGGCGGTCCAGGATAGGTAAGGATCGCTACCTTTACCTCAATGGTCGGAAACTTACTTCGGAGACTCTCAAAACCGTAGTCAATACTGCCATCATGGCGGAAGGCTGGGTTCCCAGCCACACGATTGTGGCCTCGGGCAACCAATGTTGTGACCCACACAACGAAGGCTACGGCCCCATTAGAGCCCACACCTCGATTGTATTTGACATATTCCCCCGTTCACAGAACACGGGATACTTCGGGGATCTCAGCCGAACTGTCGTGCGGGGTCGGGCCTCGGAACGCCTGAAGGAGGCTTACGAAACCGTGCGCCAGGGGCAGGAAATTGGTTTCAAGCTCATCAAAGATGGGATCAACGGCTACGATGTTCATCAAAAGATATTGGAGTTTTTCCACAAGAAGGGTTTCCCGACCGGGCAAATTAAGGGACGAATGCAGGGTTTTTTTCACGGAACGGGACACGGTCTGGGATTGGACATTCATGAAATTCCGCGCATCGGTGGTGTGGAATGGCGGCTCAAATCCGGGCATGTGGTGACCCCGTAGAACCCGGTCTCTACTACATGGGTATGGGAGGAGTCCGGTTGGAGGATGTCGTTCTCGTTACCCGTAGCGGTAATCGAAACCTAACCCACGCACCAAAGTTTCTTGAGGTCTAGTCATCGATGGCAAAATTACCTTTCTTTGACCTTGCGGATTTCAGGATCATTGGCCACCGAGGCGCCGCCGGCTCGGGCCCCGAAAATACCCTTGTTTCTGTTGAAAAGGCCCTTTCCGACGGCGCGAATCTCATGGAAATTGACCTCCAGGAAAGCAAGGACGGCGAAATACTGGTCTTCCATGACGCTACCCTGGAAAGAACCACGAATGGCCAAGGCAAAGTGTCGGATTGGAACCTGAAAGAATTAAAGAAATTCGACGCAGGCTATTGCTTTACAGCGGACGGCGGAAAGACGTATCCTTATAGAGACACGAAGATTACCATCCCAACCTTAGAGGAGTTTTTCACCGGCTTTCCCACGGTCAAAGCCATCGTGGAGATCAAGGATATAAGTCACGGATTTATCGAAAGATTGTTGGCGATCATCAGGCGAAATCGGAGAGAAGACGGGGTGCTTTTGGCGACGGAGAAGGATGAGATCATGACGGAAATTCGTCGGCAAGTTCGAGAACAAAGGATTACCGTTGCCACGGGTTTTTCCTATGGGGAAGCTTCCGCATTCATGAACTGGGTCTGGAAACGAGATAACAGAAGCTTCACTCCTCCGGGGAATGCTCTTCAGATACCCTGCGAATACCA
>JABAOE010002540.1_pt3 | contig 73517 bp, 70 predicted proteins | sample 7062141 | NCBI WGS metagenome assembly JABAOE01 (sample SAMN14538627, study PRJNA623070) | marine sediment metagenome | biome: marine biome [ENVO:00000428]; feature: marine pelagic biome [ENVO:01000023]; material: deep marine sediment [ENVO:00002113] | place: India: Gulf of Khambhat ... | reverse complement strand
TGGCCTTTTGAGCATACTTTCTGGCTTTTATATAATTAGAATATTCCAGGTTTACCTTTGCTAACATTAAATATGCTCTTCCATATTTCTTGTTGATTTTTACTGCTTTTAGAAGATATTCTTCAGCTTTTCCATATGATTCATAAGAACCTTTACTCTTGGCAATAGTAAATTCCACCAATCCAAGATGATAATAGGATTTATGAAAATTGGATTCGTATTCTATACCTTTTAAAAACCATTCTTTTGCAGTGTTTATCTGTTTTTTGCCTAAATAAGCAATCCCAAGATTATTTGCAGCTATAGATCTAAATATGGGTGGGGCAGTAAGACCGGGATTAAAGCTTTTTTTTAGTGTTATAATTCCTTTGTCCAGATTTCCTTTTTCAATTAACGCCATTCCCAAATTAATATGGGGAACGGCATTATTAGTTGTTTTATTGGAAATATCTGTCCAGAAAGTAATACGGTCTTTCCAAACTGATTGTCGTTTTATATTTATGAATAAAAGCGTGCTAAACAACACCAAAAGTACCACTATTACATACTTTTTATAAGATTTGTTATTAAGGTAAGGAAAAATAAGATATGCAATTAATAGTGAAAAACCACATATTGGTAGAAATAAATATCTTTCAGCTATTGGAGTTGTTGATAGCTTGATAACCGAGATTAAAACAGAGGGGCTCAGAGACAGAATAAGCCATATTATTGCAAGTGCTTTTAAACCTGTTTTCTTTCTGTATGAAAAAAAAGATGAAAAAATTAAACCAATAAAAACAATTAAAGAAAAAAACGAATAAAAAATGTTTTTTGGTACGTCAGATATTAAAGCATTAAATTTTACAGGTAGTAAAAGTTTATAGAAATAATAAAGATAAGAATTTAAAATAATTTGAATTGATTTCAAATAATCAAATAGCTCAATTTTACCTTCCAGACCTTTGCCAATCTTTAAAGGAGAAATTTGAGGAAAACTATTATAAGCTCTGTTTCTTATAAGCAGCAACAAAATCAAAAATATGAAATAAAAAATTGATATATAAACATTTTTTAAAGTAGGTTTCCTTGATTTTAGAATATCGTAGCTAATCATTAAAAATGGAAAAGCAACGGCAATCTCCTTGGAAAGAAACGAAAGGATAAAAAACAGAAAAGTGAAAGGAATTAACCAAAGATATTTATATGAATATATGTGGGTTAAAAATGCTGAGAGAAAAAATATTGTACAAAGTATATCGGTTCTCCCTGCTATCCATGAAACAGATTCCACATGCATTGGATGAACCATATAAATTATTGTTGCAATACATGCTATAAATTCTTTTCCGTAAATATGAAACTCTTTTAGAATCAAAAGTATTAAAAAGAAAAAAAGGACGGATGATAAGGAAAAAAACAAATTGTTGGACAGATGGTATCCAAGAGGGTTATTGCCCCAGTTCTTATAGTCGAAGACAATAGAAAAGTGAAATACCGGACGATAATAACTGTTTTTTTTCCTTTCCAGATTTTTAGGAATTATTAACGATCTAATATTTGTGTTTTGAAATTTATAATATTCATTTTGAATATTTATAACATCATCCCAAACAAAACTATTATTTAAAGAAGGGAGATAGATCAAAAATGAGAAGATAAAAACAAGTAAGCCTATTAGGGCCATACTAAACTTTGAATTAAATTTAGTAATTATATTTTCGTCGCTTTTTGTCATATTGGAAGTATAAAAAATTTTAATTAATAATTACCTTTACAGCATTAACAAAGCAAGAACTAAAAAGTAATTCATTGTATCTTAAAATAAAAAGTAATTCAGGTACATTAGTTGCTTCAAAATTATATTAGGAGAAAAACATAGTGCCAAAAATACTAGTAATACCAGGAGACGGTATAGGTGTGGAAGTAACCGAGATAAGTATAAATATTCTAAAAACCTTAGCAGAGAAAAATAACATAGAATTTGAACTTGAAAATGAATTATTCGGCGGATGTTCTATAGATCAACATGGAGTTCCCGTAACTGATGAAGTTTTGGAGAAAGCAAAAAAATCAGATGCCGTATTGCTGGGAGCAGTTGGCGGGCCTAAATGGGAAGATCTCAAACACGAACTAAAACCGGAAAGCGGTTTGCTGGCATTAAGAAAAGAACTTGATACATTTGCGAACCTCCGCCCTGCAATCGTTTACCCTGCACTTGTTGATGCATCAACATTAAAAAAAGAAATAGTTGAAGGTGTTGATATAATGGTGGTTAGAGAACTTACCGGTGGAATCTATTTTGGCGAACCAAGGGGAATTGAACCAGTTGGGGATAATGAAGAAAAAGGTGTTAATACACTTCACTATACGACATCTGAAATTGAAAGAGTAGCAAGAATTGCATTTGAGATTGCCAGAAAAAGAAGTCGAAAGGTTACATCAATTGACAAATCAAATGTTCTTGAATCCATGGTTCTTTGGAGAAACACTGTTTCCAGAATTCATGAGAGTGAATTTAATGATATAGAACTTGAACATTTGTATGTTGATAATGCTGCAATGCAGTTAATTAGAAGACCAAAGACGTTCGATGTTATGTTGTCGGGCAATATGTTTGGAGATATTATCAGCGATGAAGCGGCTCAATTAACGGGCTCTTTAGGCATGCTCCCGTCAGCAAGTGTTGGTAATAAAGGAGCAATATATGAACCAGTTCATGGCAGTGCCCCCGATATTGCAGGTAAGGATATTGCTAACCCGATCGCTTCCATCTTATCTATGTCAATGATGCTGAAATACAGTTTTAATATGGATGAATTATCAAATCAAATAGAGTCATCAATTAAAAGGGTTTTAGATAAAGGATATAGAACTGCAGATATTTATGAAGAAGGCACTACAAAAACAGGGTGTAAAGAAATAGGAACATTAATATTAAAGGAATTAAACAGTATTTAATCAAGAAATTCCCATTGTCGTGGAAAATGTAAAAAACAATTCTCACTTTTCAAAGTATTTATCACATGCTTCAATTGAAAATTTATTTGACTTAATAAATTCCGGGCAGAAAAGGATCAATATCTCGGGACTAAAGGGAAGCTCCGGGCATTTATTAATCAGTATGTTATCAGAGATTGGAAAATACATCTTGTATGTTTCCAGCAGTAAAGAGAAGGCTGAGGCAAACAGTGTTAATCTCACCGCAATTAAAGGTCTTGAAATACCTGTTTACAGTTCAAAGGATTTAAATAAAAGCAGATCATTATTTGAAAAACAAAATTTAGAAGAATTAAACAGAATTGATTCTTTACATAAGATAAATCAAACCAATATCCTTTGCACCGATATCATTTCAATCTTCGAATTAATTGCTCCAAGTGACATCATACAAAATTCAGTTTATGAACTAAAAGTGGGTAATGATATTGAAAGGGTCAAACTAATCAATCTATTAAAAAAACTTGGGTATACAGAGTTGGATTTTGTTGAACGAAAATCTGAATTTAGCATCAGGGGATCCGTTGTCGACATTTATTCAGTTGGTTACAACAATCCATATCGAGTAGAATTTTTTGGTGATTCAATTAATTCTATAAGAGAATTCAATACATCAACCCAAAAATCAGTAAACAAAGTTGAAAGAGTAAAAATAAATCCTGCAAGCTTTATCATTATAGAAAACAACAAATTAAATAGTGTTCTGGAAAATTTGAATTATGCAGCTGAGAAAAATGGTTTAACGGCCAGAGATAAAAATTTTCTTTTTGAGTCCATTAAAAGCAATATCAAAATAAATGATATTGAATGGTTTACCCCTTATTTTTATTCAAAAAAAGAAACTATCTTAGACTATTTTAAAAATGATTTATTAATAATATTTGATGAAGATTTTAATTTCGAATCAATCATCCAGGATCAAGAGAAACGATTTTTTAATTCAACCCGGATAGGAGGAAAATTTAAAGACCTAATACCCGATTTTAAAGAGTTATATATTTCAGAAGATCAGTTATCAGAAAGATTGGAAAAGCATAAAATCATTAAACTTGGAATTTTAAACAATAAAACCGAAACAACAATAAAATATGACACTGAAAAAATTAATATAGAAGAAAATATAATTGAATCCCTCTCACAGCTCATTAATGAGCTAAAATCAAAGAATTACGAACTCTACATATATTCCTATTCACAATCTGAAAAAGAAAAGCTAAAATCTCTTCTTAATGATAATAATATAGATAATATAAATTACTTAATAGGCCCTCTTGACAATGGATTTGTCTTCAACGACCTCAAAATTGCTTTCATTTCAGAAAACGATATTTCAAACAAAAAAGAAAGCAAACCAAAGAATCTTTCCAAGTTTACAGACATACCCTCAGTCTTTATTACTTCATTTAGTGATTTAAAACCCGGTGATTATATAGTCCATAAAGAATTTGGAATAGGAATATTTAAAGGTCTTAAAAAATTAACATTTAATAGCAAGCAAGGGGATTTTATCGAGTGTGAATATAAAGACAAAGATAAGATTTATGTTCCTGTAGAGAAACTAAAATTAATTCAAAGATACATTGGTGATAGCAAAAACCCCTCAATTGAAAAACTTGGAAGTGATAATTGGAAAAGAACAGTAAAGCGAGTTAAAAAAGCAGTTGAAACCATTGCCAAAGACCTGCTTGAGCTATATGCAAAAAGAAAAATGGAAAAAGGTTATATGTTTTCCCCGCGAGATCAGATTTTTAACGAATTCGAATTAGCATTTCCATATAATGAAACCCGGGACCAGGCAAAATCCATTGAAGAAGTTATGCAGGATATGGAATCTGAAAAACCTATGGACAGGTTAATTTGCGGAGATGTAGGATTTGGAAAAACTGAAATAGCATTAAGAGCGGCATTCAAAGCTTCAATGGATGGAAAGCAGGTACTACTTCTTGCCCCAACAACCCTCCTTGTCAATCAGCATTACCAAAATGCATTAAAGAGATTAAGCGAATACCCCATCGAGGTTGACATGCTTTCCAGATTCAGAACGAAAAGAGAAGAGAATGAAATAATAAAAAAGATAGAAAACGGCTCACTCGATATAATAATAGGAACACACAAATTACTAAACAGTAAAATAATTTTTAAAAATTTAGGCCTGATTATCATAGATGAAGAACAAAAATTTGGAGTAAAACATAAAGAATATTTAAGAGCATTAAAATCTGGAATTGATGTTTTAACACTAAGTGCCACACCCATACCCAGAACGCTTCAATTATCTTTAACCGACATCAGAGATATAAGCTTAATAATTACTCCTCCCGAAGGAAGAATCCCGGTAGAGGTTTATATTCAAACTTTTAATCCTGATTCCATTAGAGAAGCGGTTTTAAATGAAATTCAAAGGAGTGGAAAAGTCTTTTTCATACATAACCGTATTGAAGATATTTTTGAAACTGCCGAAATATTAAAAGATTTAATCCCCGAAGCAAATATAGCTGTAACTCATGGAAGGATGAATGAGAAAACACTTGAAAAAACTTTAAAAGAATTTATCGATGGCGAAGTAAATCTTTTAGTAACAACAGCAATTGTTGAATCCGGTTTGGATATACCAATGGCAAATACAATAATAGTAAATAATGCACACACATTCGGGCTTGCTGATCTTTATCAACTAAAAGGAAGAGTCGGAAGGTCTAATATCAAAGCATATTCATATTTTTTAATACCTTCATTAAATACCATAACCACCGAGGCAAGAAGAAGGCTAGAAGTTCTATCCGAACTAACAGATTTAGGTTCAGGTTTCAAATTGGCTCTGTCTGATCTTGAAATAAGAGGGGCTGGCAATTTATTTGGAAAAGAGCAATCAGGACATATAGCAAATATCGGTTTGGAATTTTATTTGGAACTATTAAAAAATACTATTAATGAATTAAAAAACAAAGGGCATCATTTTGACTATGAACCTGAGATTAAAACCAATGAAAACGCCTTCATTCCCGATTGGTATATCGAAAGTAGTTCCCAAAGACTTTTTTACTATAAAAAAATATCATCAATACGGAAGAACTACGAAATAGATGAATTAAATTCAGAACTGAAAGATAAATTTGGAGTAATTCCTCCAGAACTAATTCACTTATTAAAACTTTCAAGACTAAGAATACTTTTAAAAGAAGCTTTTATTGGTAAAATAGAGATCCTTAAAGATTACGCTGTTCTCAGTTTTTTAGATATTTCTCCCTATTCAAAAATGTTTATGCCGGGTAAAAAATTAAAAATATATTTTAATTCCGGGGATAAATATAAGATACTATCATTCAGAATTAACGAACTGATAAAGGGGAAAATCAAACAATAAAAAAATTAAAATGTTATTTATTAACAGTTAAATTATATCCATATTTTTTTGGGAGAATAATAAATGAACCAATCAATTAAAATAATTTTAAGTACAGCACTGATTTTATTAATTCCGCTTAAAGCTTTTTCTGCAACCATGGTTGAAAAAGTAGTAGCTGTTGTGAACGAAGAGGTTATCACTTTGAGCGAATTACAGGATGAGACGGATAAGTTAAATAAGAGCTTAGAGAAGAAACTCGAGCAAAGAATGGTTCTCGAAAAAATGATTGATCAGAAAATTTTAGACCAGGAAGCCGGCAAAAGAGGGATTGTTGTAAGTGAGGCTGAACTGGATGCAACGATAGGAGAGTTGAAAAAAAGATTTAATATAAACGAAGAGAACATCGAAAGCGAATTGAAGAAGCAGAATCTTACACTTGAAGAATTTAGGGAACAATGGCGCTATCAACTACTCTCAAAGAAACTTCTGGACACCAATTTAAAGGGGAAAATAGCAGTCAGTGAAGATGAGATTGTTGATTATTACAGAGAAAATTATGGTGGGGGAGAGGAAATTGAGTATGAATCACAAGTCAGGATATCTCATATATTAATTCCACTTGATGAAGAAAACGCACTAGAAAAATCAACTGAAATAGCAAATATGGCAAAATCAGGAAAAGATTTTGCTGGTCTTGCAAAAGAGTATTCAAAAGATTCATTATCCGCCTCAAAAGGTGGAGACCTTGGTTATTTCAACAAGGGTGATCTTGTTGTGGAACTTGAGCAGGCTATTGAACAAACTGAAATAGGTGGTATTACCGATCCGATAATAACATCGGGTGGATATCATATTGTAAAGGTAACAGACAGAAAAAAATCAGACACAGCATCTGTTGGAAATTACAGAGATGAAATAAAACAAACACTTTACAATAAAAAACTTGAAGAATTTTTAAAAAACTGGATATCAGATCTTAAAGACGATTCCTATATCGAAATCAAGATTTAATCTTCTTCATATGCTTCAAGAGGTGGGCAGGTACAAACCAGGTTTTTGTCTCCATATGCATTATCAATTCTAGAAACGTGAGGCCAAAACTTGTTTTCTTTCAAATATTCTGCAGGGAAACAGGCTTTTTTACGAGTATAGGGTTTATCCCACTTATCAGATACTAAATCAAACACTGTATGCGGTGAATTAATAAGGACATTGTTGGATTTGTCGTATTCACCATTACTTAATTCTTCTATTTCATTATGAATCTTTATCATAGCATCACAAAATCGGTCGAGCTCAGCTTTGGATTCGCTTTCGGTTGGTTCAATCATAAGCGTTCCGGGCACCGGCCAGGACATTGTGGGGGCATGAAAACCGTAATCAATTAACCTTTTAGCAATATCTTCCACAGTTAAATTTAATGTTTTTAGAAATCTTAAATCCAGTATAAATTCATGTGCAACTCTGGAGTTAACACCTTGATAAAGTATTGTAAAGTATGGTTCAAGTCTGGATTTTAAATAATTGGCATTTAATATTGCGTATTTTGTTGCATCTGTAACACCTTTCGAACCCAACATCCTTATATAACCATAGGAAATCAGAAGGATACTCGCACTTCCCCAAGGCGCCGAGGAAATCGATATATCGGATTTCTCATGATTAATTTCTGAAACAATGCTATGACCGGGCAGATAAGGAGATAAATGTTTTGAAACACAAATAGGACCCATTCCTGGTCCGCCTCCGCCATGAGGTATGCTAAAAGTTTTATGTAAATTAATATGACATACATCCGCACCTATTAGAGCGGGTTTAGAAAGACCGACCTGTGCATTCAAATTCGCTCCGTCCATATAAACCTGACCACCACAATTATGAACTATTTCACAAATCTCTTTAATACCTGTTTCAAAAACACCATGAGTTGAAGGATAGGTAACCATAATCGCTGCAATATTTTCCGCTTGTTTCTCGCACTTTTGTTTTAAATCATCAATATCTATATCACCATTCACTTTACATTTGACAACTACCACCTTCATTCCCACCATTGTTGCAGTTGCAGGATTAGTACCATGAGCAGATGAAGGAACTAATACAACATTTCTTTGTTCCTGACCTTTGTTCTTAAAGTACTCACGAATAACCAACAATCCTGCATATTCACCTTGTGCTCCTGAATTTGGTTGTAATGAACAGGAACTAAATCCTGTTATTTCACATAAAAACTTCTCCAATTCCTCTATTATCTGTAAATATCCACTGGCCTGATCAAGGGGACAAAATGGATGTAAGTTCGAAAATTCCTCCCAGCTCACTGGAATCATTTCGCTTGTACTGTTCAATTTCATCGTACAAGATCCTAAAGGAATCATAGATTGTGCTAATGATAAATCCCTGGACTCGAGCATTTTTATGTATCTTAACATTGATGTTTCGGATGAATTTGTATTAAATACCGGATGATCCAAATAGCTGGAAGTTCTCAATAATGTTTCGGGTATATTTCTAATTTTTGGGGAAAAATGTTTTAACTCTGAAGTTGAATTATCCAATTTTAGTGCTTCACTGAATATATCAATTATTGTTTTTAAATCTTCTGTGGTTGTCGTTTCATCAAGTGAAATTGAAATTCTTTTATTGTCTCTATCGTATCTGAAATTAAGTTTATGTCTTATGGCCTCTAATTCTACATTTTTAAATAAATCATCATCAAAATCTTTTAGATCAAATAATAGTGTATCAAAAAAATATTTATTTAGCTGATTAACGCCCATATTCGACAAAGTGTAATTAAGCATTTCTGTTAATTTGTTAACTCTGGTCGAAATGTTTTTAAGACCTTGCGGGCCATGATAAACAGCATACATACTTGCCATGATAGCCAATAGAGATTGAGCAGTACAAATATTAGATGTTGCTTTCTCTCTTCTGATATGTTGCTCCCTTGTTTGAAGAGACATCCTATAGGCACTATTTCCTCTTTTATCAACCGAAACACCTATAATCCTTCCTGGTATCTGCCTCATAAATTCTTGTTTTGTGGCAAAATATGCTGCATGAGGACCTCCAAAACCCATTGGAACACCAAATCTTTGTGTATTTCCCACAACAACATCCGCACCAAATTCTCCTGGGGGAGTTAATAATGTTAAACTCAATATATCCGCAGCTACTACAACATTTATATTTTTAACATGAACATTCTCCATGAACTTGGAATAGTCATTAACCATTCCGTCTTTGTCCGGATATTGAACAATAGCTCCATAAAAAGATTCGTCTAAACTTATTTCATTTTCATTGCCAATTACAATTTTAATACCTAGCGGAGCAGCCCTTGTTTTTAATATATCGATTGTTTGTGGAAAACATCCATCGGAAACAAAAAAGCTGGTTGCATTTGATTTTATTTTTTCCTTTGATCTCACACGGTAAAGCATAGTCATAGCTTCAGCCGCAGCAGTTCCTTCATCAAGCAATGAAGCGTTTGCCACATCCATTTTTGTAAGATCACAAACCATCGTTTGAAAATTGAGCAAGGCTTCCAATCTACCTTGTGATATTTCTGCCTGATAAGGTGTATACTGTGTGTACCAACCCGGATTTTCAAAGATATTTCTCAATATAACTCCCGGTGTTATACAACCGTAGTAACCCAATCCTATATACGATTTAAAAATCTGATTTTTTGAAGCTAATTTTTTCACATATTTCAGGTAAGAATCTTCAGTCATTTCTTCGGGAAGATTTAACTGTTCATCCAAAAGGATTTCCGAAGGAAAAGTTTCTTCAACAAGACTATCTAACGTGTCTATGTCCAATACTTCAAGCATCATATTTAAATCTTTTTTTGATGGTCCGATATGCCTGCTCACAAAGTAATCTTTTTCAACATAGATACCATTGTTTTTGCTCAATTAATGTGCTCCTGACATATGAAAGTAACTAAAGAATGAAAATAAATAGTAGATAATCCTTAAAACTCCAAAGAAGTTTATATAAAAACTAAGGACTATAAAAGTGTATTAATAAAATTATTATAATTCTTCCTGATTTTCAACAAAATCAGAGTAGTCGGAAGATTTCATTAACATATCTATTTCACTCTGATCATTAGGATTGATTTTAATTATCCATCCTTCACCATAAGGATCTGTATTTATTGTTTCTGGAGAATCAAGTAATAATTCATTAACTTCAACGACTTCTCCTGAAACTGGAGCAAAAAGATCAGATACAGACTTTGTAGATTCTACCCCACCAAAAGAATCACCCTGACTAATTTCTTCTCTTTCAGCTGGTAGCTCAACAAATACAATCTCTCCAAGAGACTCCTGTGCATAATCGGTGATCCCCATAGTCACTAATCCATCTTCTTCGACTCTAATCCACTCATGCTCATCAGTATATTTCAATTCCTCAGGTATGATTATCATTTCAATACTCCTGCTATAAATTATTTTCTATAAAATGGTATATCACATAATACAGCTTTTCTATATTGACCTCTTATCTCAACGCCTAAATCTTTAATAGAATTTAAATCCGAATTTAATAAACCGATTCCAATGGATTTTTCAAGAGTTGGTGATAATGTACCACTTGTTACATAACCAACTTCATGGTCATCTGAAAATAATTTATATCCTTGTCTTGGAATTCCACGGTCTACTAACTCAAATCCCACTGTTTTCCTGTATACGCCCGTTCTTAATTGTTCATCTATCTTATCTTTTCCTATAAAATCTGCTTTATCCATTTTTACATATCTTTCTAAACCCGCTTCTAAAGGGCTTATATTCTCATCAATTTCATGCCCGTAAAGTGGATATCCCATTTCGATTCTAAGTGTATCACGTGATCCAAGCCCACAATATTTAAGACCATGGATCTTTCCCGCATCATATATTCTGTTCCATAATTCAACTGCATATGCATTTGTTATAAATAATTCAAATCCATCCTCTCCAGTATATCCGGTTCGTGCAGCTATTACGCTGGAATTATTAAACTTTAATAGTTCAAATGAAAACCTTGGAATATCGTTTAAATCATAATGAAATACTTTATTCAATATTTTTATTGAATTTGGTCCTTGCACTGCAAATTGTGAATACTGATTACTTTTATCTACTATTTCAACACCATAATTAATAGAATTATCCAAAATCCATTGATTCACTTTTATTGTATTTGATGCATTGGCGCAAAAAAGGAAATGTTCATCAGAAAACTTATAGAGGATTACATCATCTATAACTCCTCCATTTTCATTACAAATGATAGTATATTGAGCTTTATTTTCTTTTAATTTTTCTACATTATTGGTAGTAATCCAGTTACAAAATTTTATTGCTTCTTTTCCAATTACTTCGATCTCCCCCATATGACTTACATCAAATATTCCAGCTGAATTTCTAACAGCATTATGCTCTGCTATAACCCCTTCAAATTGAACAGGCATTTCCCAACCAGCAAAATCTATTATTCTTGCACCATTTTTTTTATGCGTATCGTATAAAGTTGTTTTTGCCATTTACTTTTTATTAAAAAATATTTTAAAATGTGTTATTTGGGGATACTAATTTATAATGAAAAATGAGAACAAAATCAAACAATTTTATAACATACTTTTTAAACACTACGGACCACAAAACTGGTGGCCCGGCGAATCGATAATTGAATGTATCATCGGAGCAATATTAACGCAAAATACATCCTGGGTTAACGTTGAAAAAGCTATTAAGAATCTAAAAGATAATTCATTATTAAACGTAGAGAAATTAAACTTTTTATCAGCAAATGAAATAGCCGAATTTATTAAACCTTCCGGTTTTTATAACCAAAAAGCTAAAACCTTAAAAAATTTTATCAATTTTTTAACCACTGAATATGATCAGAATCTGGACATCATGCTGCATGAAGATACAAAAATTCTAAGAGAAAAACTTTTAAGAATAAAAGGAATAGGACCTGAAACAGCCGATTCAATTTTACTTTATGGATTGAATAAACCAAGCTTCGTTATAGACAAATATACTTATCGTATTTTAAACAGACATAAGCTTATTCCGCAGCAAACAAACTATTATGAAATGCAAAACTTAATTATAGATAATATTGATCGAGATACTTATATTTACAATGAATTTCATGCACTAATAGTAAAAGTTGGAAAAGAACATTGCAAAAGCAGGGCAATTTGCAGAAATTGCCCCCTGGAATTTGATCTTTGATGAATGGAAGTGTTGTTAATTTAAGGAAGCCTTTGCTGTTTCAACCACGGATTTAAAACCTTCCGGATCCCTGATTGCTAGTTCGGACAGAGATTTTCTATCTAACTCTATATCCGATTTTTTCAGTGCATTAATAAACTTGCTGTATGAAATGCCGAATGGTTTTACAGCCGCATTGATTCTTACAATCCATAAGGATCTAAAATCCCTTTTTCTCTGCTTTCTGTCTCTATAAGAATAAGCTAAAGCTCTTAAAATGGTTTCTTTGGCTCTTCTGAAATTGTTTTTCCTTCTTCCCCAATAACCCTTAGCAAGTTTTAATATTCTTTTTTTACGTTTTCTGGAAGCGACGCCTCTTTTAATTCTCATTTTAAATTACCCCGTAGATATTACTTAAATATATGGAACATATGTTTTTATTTTTTTTGCAGCATTTCCTTCAAGATATTCAGGACTTAAAAGCCTTCTCATTCTTTTGGAATTTTTCTTTACATTTATATGGCTTTTACCACCCCTGTTTCTTTTTATCTTTCCTGTTCCCGAAACGGAAAACCTTTTTGCTGCACTTCTGTTTGTTTTCATTTTAATTTTAGCCATAAATAACACCTCATTGTTTTTTCTTTGGTGATAAAACCATAATCAAGTTTTTTCCTTCTCTCTTAGGTTCCATATCAATAGAGCCAACTTCTGAAACTTCCTCATAAACTCTCTTGGCCAGATTTTCTCCTAATTCTGGGTGTACAATTTCTCTACCTCTAAAGAATATCCTTACTCTTGTTTTATGCCCGGCCTCAAGAAAATCCTTGATATGTTTTATTTTTACCTTTAAATCATGTTCGCCAATATTCGGCCTAAATTTAATTTCCTTAACCGCAAATGTCTTTTGTTTTGAACCTTGTTGTTTTTTTAACTCATATTTATATTTCCCAAAATCCATCAACCTGCAAACTGGTGGTTTTGCATTTGGAGCAATCTCAACTAAATCAATTCCTTGTTCCTCCGACATCTGTAAAGCTTCGTTAATGCTTATAATCCCAACTTGCTCCCCGTCACTACCAATCAACCTAACTTCTTTAGCTCTAATTCTGTTATTAATTCGAACATCATTAGTACTCGACTGAGATCCTCTACTTTTCCTTCTAGCTATTCTTGCTTACCTCCATCCAATTATAAGGATTATTTTCATTTTTAAACATTTTAACAAATTCGTCAAGAGTTACTGCATCCATATTTTTACCACCATATTTTCTTGGGGCAACTGTATTAGTTTCAACTTCATTATTACCTACTACCAAAATATAAGGTATTTTCATAATTTGTGCTTCTCTGACCTTGTAACCAAGCTTTTCGTTCCTAAAATCCTTTTCCACCCGTATTCCGTTTTCACTCAAAATTGAATAAACATTTTCACAATATTCTATCTGTTCATCACTTATATTAACAATCCTAACCTGCTCCGGACTTAACCAAAGAGGGAATGCTCCACCATAGTGTTCTATAAGTATTCCAAAAAATCTTTCAATAGAGCCAAATATAGCCCTATGTATCATAATTGGCGTGTGCCGTGAATTATCCTCNNTCGGGGAGGTTAAAATCTACCTGAACTGTTGAGCACTGCCAAGCTCTTCCGATTACATCTTTAATTTTTAAATCTATCTTGGGTCCGTAAAACGCTCCGCCACCTTCGTCTATACTATATTCAAGCCCTTTATCTTCCAAAGCCATTTTAATGGATTCTGTGGCTTTATCCCAGTTTTCCTCACTACCGACAAATTTCTTGGGTCTTGTAGATAAAAATATTTCATAATCATCAAATCCGAAAGTTTTTAAGAAATTAAGTGTTAATTCGAGAACTGAAGAAACTTCCTGCTGAATCTGGTCGGGTCTGCAAAATATATGTGCATCATCTTGTGAAAAACCTCTGACTCTTAATAAACCGTGTAAAACCCCGGATCGTTCATACCTGTAAACCGTTCCAATCTCTGCCCATCTTAAAGGTAGATCCCTGTAACTTCTGATTTTTGACTTGTAGATAAGTATATGGAAAGGGCAATTCATTGGTTTTATCTGATAATCAGAATTTTCAACTTCCATAGAAGAAAACATATTCTCCCTGTAGAAATCCACGTGGCCACTAATTTTCCATAAATCGAGCTTTGCCAAATGAGGGGTAAACAGTATTTCATAACCAAATTTTTCGTGTTCTTTTCTCCAGAAATCTTCAATTATCCTTCTAATTTTGGCTCCTTTTGGATGCCATAGTATTAATCCGGGTCCAATATCATCATGAATACTGAATAGCTCAAGTTCCTTGCCAAGCTTTCTATGATCTCTTTTTTTAGCCTCTTCGATTTGATTTAGATGAACCTTTAAATCCTTTTTATTCCAAAACGCTGTACCATAAATCCTTTGAAGCATTTGGTTGTTTTCATTTCCTCTCCAATATGCTCCGGCAGAACTTGTTAATTTAAATGCTTTTATAATTCCGGTTGAAGGAATATGCGGGCCACGGCAAAGATCATACCAACTGACCTGATCATATATTGTTATATCATCAGTTTCAGGCAAATCATTGATAATCTCCACTTTATACTCTTCATTATCCTTATTAAAAATATCAATAGCTTCAGATCTGGATACAGTTTTCCTTGTCAGCGGTTTATCTTTTTTAATTATTTCAAGCATTTTTGATTCTATTTTTTCCAAATCTTCTGGAGTAAAACCTCTTTCAAAATCAAAATCATAATAGAATCCATTTTCAATTACGGGCCCTATCGTTACTTTAGCCTGAGGAAATAAACTTTGAACCGCTTCAGCTAAAACATGTGCAGTGGTATGCCTAAGTAAGAACAGTCCTTCCTCGGAATTTAATTTTATAGGAGTAATATCCGAATCAGAGTCCAGATTATGCCAAAAATCCCGTATATCACCATTAACAAAGGCCCCGATGTTACCCTTCTTGGCATTTAAATTATCAAGTACTTCACCAACAGTAACACCCGAGGTGAATTCATTTGTTTTTCCTTTGATATTTACTTTAATTTGCATAATTTTATTTATACTTTATGGTGAGCACGACAGGATTTGAACCTGTGACCCCTTGCACGTCAAGCAAGTGCTCTGCCGCTGAGCTACGTGCTCAAAAAAATAAGCACTATTCTGTATAATTAATACAAATTGTCAAGATAAAATAGAAAGGTATATTATCCAAATTATTACCTTAATTATTAATATAATCTCTTTTACTGCAATTTCTAAAAAAAACTAATAAATTTAACAGTTGTCATATGATATTAAGCACTGATTTTATAAAACATGCCAAACCCTTAAAGGGAAAAGTCAGAGAGATATATTATCTTGAAGATAAACTATTGATTGTCACGACCGACAGAATTTCTGCATTTGACGTTATACTTCCATGTGGAATCCCTGACAAAGGGATAATACTTAATAAAATTTCGGAATTTTGGTTTGAAAAAACCAAAGGTATTATAAAAAATCATCTTATTTCAACAGATATAAAGGATTTTCCAGCAGAGTTTCAGAATTACAAAAAAGAGCTTTCCGGAAGATCCATGCTGGTTTTAAAAACAAACCCTCTACCGATAGAATGCATTGTCAGAGGTTATATATCAGGTTCAGGCTGGCTAGAATACAAAAATAAAGGATCCATATCAGGTGTTGATCTGCCCGAAGGACTGAAAGAATCGGAAAAGCTCCCTGAACCGATTTTCACTCCCTCAACAAAAGCTGAAAAAGGTATGCATGATGAAAATATTACTTTTGAACAAACTTGCGAGATCATAGGGAGGGAAATATCGGAAAGAATTAAAAAAATTAGTATTGAAATCTACTTAAAAGCCGCCAAAATGGCAGCCAAAAAAGGTATTATTATTGCGGATACCAAATTTGAGTTTGGTATAGATCCCAAAAATAATGAACTTTATCTTATTGATGAAGTACTTACTCCAGATTCATCAAGATTCTGGCCAGCGGATATTTATGAGCCGGGAAAGCCTCAAAAAAGCTATGATAAACAATTTGTAAGGGATTATTTAAATTCACTGGACTGGAATAAAAAACCACCAGCACCGGATATCCCTGAAGATATAGTTAAAAAAACCCGTGAAAAATATTTAAAAATTCAGGAAATATTCACAGACTGATATAATATATTCAAAGTAAATGAATGAATCAGACTCTCCTTGCAATGGCATATGCATAATTGACGAAGATACGCACTTGTGTATAGGATGTTTGAGAACATCCGATGAAATTACTAACTGGTGTAATTATGATATATCAGAAAAAGAAGATGTTCTGTCTAAAATTAATAACAGAAAAAATTTAGTAAATGAAAAAAGTTAGTGTTTTGGGTTGTGGATGGCTTGGACTTCCGTTTGCCGTTTTGTTAATTAAAAATGGTTATACAGTCCTAGGATCTACAAAAGATCCATCAAAATTGGATATACTGAGAAAATCATTAATAAAACCATTTTTAATAAATATTAATCCTGAAGTAAATGGCGAAAACATAGATGAATTTTTCAGTTCAGATACCCTTTTTATAAATTTTCCACCTGAAAGAAGAGATGATATTGTTGAATATCATAAAGAACAGATAAAAAATCTGATCAAAATTATAAACAACACAAACATAAAAAATGTAATTTTCGCAAGTTCTACATCAGTTTATCCAAACACACAGGATTTAGTTTTTGAATATGATATTTTAAATCCCGAAAAATTATCCGGCAAAGCTTTGTTGGAAGCAGAAAGACTATTAATGGATGCTCCTTTAATTAACTGCACTATTGTAAGATTTGCTGGGCTGATCGGTTATGACAGAAGCCCGCTAAACTCAATTAAGAGAAAAAAGCTCGTTTTGAATTCTCATGTTCCTTTAAACTTGATTCACCGTGACGACTGTATTCAGATATTACTTAGAATTATTACTCAGAATAAATGGAATGAAATATATAACGCATGTTCCGACAATCACCCGACAAGAAAACAATACTATTTTGTGCAAGCTAATAAAAACAATATTGATTTACCAGAATTTGATGATACTACTGATTTAAGCTACAAGATAGTAGATAACAGTAAATTAAAAAAAGAACTAAATTATAATTTCATTTATCCCGACCCTCTTAATATTTGATTTAAATTTATACAATAAATATTTATTTAAGTTATAATTCAAAATATAAATATTTTAAGGACAACCTTTATTAATACTGACTTTTTTAAACTAAAAATATATTTCTACAGATTAAAATCTTTAAATTATAGATCGGGCTCCACTTTGGGAGGATTTTCAAATTAATATGCCAAGCACTTTATCTAACGAGGTAAATAATACCCAGGAATTAGAATTCGAAGATATAAATGCAGTCAAGATATTATATGGCGAGTTAAACAAAAATTTAAAAGAAATTGAAAAACAATACTCAATTCAAATTCATGCAAAGGGCAATAAGTTAACTTTAAAAGGAGAAAGTAAAAAAACTGCAGATGCTAAAAAACTTATCCTGGAACTTTACAATCTGGTAAATAAAGGATATATGCTTCAACCTCATGATATAGTAATAGCAAAAAGATTGTCCTTAGAAAAAAATAAGCCTTTAGAAGAAATTTTTTTAGATACAATCTGCATATCAGTAAGAAACAAGCTGATTAATCCTAAAACAATAAATCAAAAAATATACATTGATGCTATTAGAAACAATGATGTGGTTTTTGGCATTGGACCCGCGGGAACAGGAAAAACCTATTTGGCGATGGCAATGGCTGTTTCAGCGCTTACAACTAAAAAAGTGAACAGAATAATTTTGACAAGACCCGCAGTTGAAGCAGGAGAAAAATTAGGATTCTTACCAGGAGACTTACAACAGAAAGTTGATCCGTATCTAAGACCGCTTTTCGACGCACTTTATGATATGATGGATTTTGACAAAGCAAACAGTTTAATTGATAAGAATATTATAGAAATTGTTCCTCTTGCTTACATGAGGGGAAGAACATTAAACGATGCCTTCATAATCCTTGATGAAGCGCAAAATACCACATCAACACAAATGAAAATGTTTTTAACCAGATTAGGATTTAGCTCTAAAGCTGTTATAACTGGTGACGTAACACAAACTGATCTTCCTGGTCATGAAATTTCTGGCCTGAAAGAAGTGGAAAAGTTATTACAGGGTATAAAGGGAATTGAATTTGTAAATTTTTTAAAAATAGATGTAATCAGGCATCCGCTGGTAATGAAAATAATTGATGCTTATGAGAGCATTAAAAATTAGATTAGTAAATTCATTAAGAGGTAAATCTGCTATGAAATTAAAATTTTTATTAATAATAAACATTATTTTTTTTGTTGGTTGTTACTCCAACTGGAACAATCCCAATGATGTACTTCCTTCTACCAAAGTATCTGTTAAAAATCTTTTATCGCATCCTGCTGTATATGATAAAAGGGGTGTAAAAGTTAAAGGAAAGATCTGGGACATAGAGTATATAACTTCGGATTTTACAGCTGTAAGTTTTAAACTTGCTGACAAATCAGGAAATTATATAGGTGTTATTTCAAAAGATATATTGAAAATCCATTCAGGCGATATTATAGAAGTTGTAGGTATATTTGAAAGAAATTTTGACTCCGAAAATAATAAATTCGAATCCTTTGTAGATGCAAAGCACATAAAAGTAGTTAGAAATAACTAATAAATTGAGTTAAATAGCCCCTTTATCAGTTAACAAACAGATTATTTATTTCGAAATACATCTCCCTTGAAGGTCCGACAGAGACAAGCCAGGTTGGTATATTGGTAAGTTGTTCTATTCTGTTAATAAATTTGATTGCATTAGAAGGTAATTGTTTAATACTCTTAAAGTTGGATAAATCCTCTTCCCATCCCTCTAATTCTTCAAAAACCGGCACACATTTACTTAATATATCGATATTTGAGGGAAACTCATTAAGAATATTTCCGTTGTATTTGTAGGAAGTACAAATCTTAATGGTTTTGAAACCAGATAGTACATCCAATTTAGTTAGGGCAAAAGCAGAAATTCCGTTTATTCTTGCTGAATAGTTCAATGCCACAATATCCAACCAACCGCACCTTCTTGATCGACCGGTTGTAGCTCCATATTCACCACCTTCTACCCTAAGCCTTTCTTCTAAATCTCCTGATTCTTCTGTGGGAAAAGGCCCTTCACCCACTCTCGTGGTGTAAGCTTTTGTAACACCAACAATATAATCAATGGATTTTGGATTTATTCCGGTCCCAACAAATACCCCGCCGGAACCTGCATTGGAAGAAGTAACGTAAGGATATGTCCCAAAATCCACATCAAGTAATGTGCCCTGGGCACCTTCAAATAGTATATCCTTATTTGAACCTATGCTCTCATAAAGTAATTTTGATACATCACAAACAAAAGGTTTAAGTATTTTTCCATATTCAATATATTCATTATAGATTTCATCAAACTCCAGAGCATCGGATTCAAGCACTTTTGTAAGGTATAAATTTCTTTCATTTAACACTGCTTTTAAACGGTTATATAGGGAGTCTGGTTCAATAATATCAGATATTTTAATCCCCCTTCGGGCATATTTGTCTTCATAAACAGGTCCGATTCCTCTTCCCGTAGTTCCAATTTTTTTATTTCCTAGTAATTTTTCACGTGAGATATCAATTTTTTTGTGGTAGGGCATAATTACATGAACCTTATCACTGATCTTAAGATTAGATGGACCAACAGAATAACCTGCTTTTTGAAGTGCACTGACTTCTTCTAAAAAAATCTTCGGATCAACAACAACCCCGTTACCAATTAAAGAAAGTTTTCCCTCTCTTATTATCCCTGAAGGTAAATGATGTAAGACAATAGATTTTCCGTCTGTAACAATTGTATGTCCGGCATTATTACCACCTTGGTACCTTACAACTATGTCGACTTTTTCAGCTATGAGATCTACTATTCTTCCCTTACCTTCATCGCCCCACTGGGTACCCACAACTACAACATTAGGCAAATTAAATTCCTCCCTTTAAAAGTTCTTCTAGGTTGGAAAATTCCCTGCTCACTCCACTTCTGGATTCTATTAATTTTATTTTAGTAGGAGATTCAAGTTTGATTATCCCGTATGTTGTAAGAGAGTTTGCTTTATTTAATTTCACGCTTCTGGCAAAATTTTTATTTATATCTAAAATCACTTTAAAACCACTTGATCTCAACCATTCTGCTAACCTGATAGCTTCTTTTCTGAGTTCTAAATTTTTTGGAATTACGATAAAATGAACCTGGTTATCCTCTATATGCGTCTTTGTTATAGATAGAATAGCTTCCGCATCTATAGCAAAACCTGTTGCAGGCACATTATATCCATATCTGCCAACCAAACCATCGTACCTTCCACCTACAAGAAGAGGAGCAGGAGCATCTTCAGATAATATTTCAAATGTAACTCCTGTATAATAATTAAAACCCTTTATATCAACCAGGTCCACAGATATGTCGCATTCAATTTTATACTCACTTAAAATATTGATGATATTTTGAAGTTCACTAACAAAGGGGCGAAATTGTTCAATTTTTTTAGCTTTGTCCAGGACAGACCTGTCACCATAAAGTTCTGACAGGGATAAAACAACTTTTTTAATCTCTTTATCAATTTTGGACCTTTTTATTATTTTTCTTACTTCTTCCTGATCTTTTTTCTTTAGAGCAGAAACAAGTACATTTTTCAAATCACCTATATTCTCAAAAATTATATTAAGTATTCCAACATGACCAAGATCAAGCACAACCTTTTTTAAACCCAGTCTGTTTAATGATTTGAGAGCAAGAGCAATTATCTCAGAATCTGCATCCTCAGATTTTAAACCAATTAATTCACACCCGGATTGAAAAATCTCCCTTTCTTTCCCACTTCCTTTTTCTTCAAATTTTACAACGCGTCCACAGTAACATAATCTAAGCGGATAGTTATAATCTTTAAGCTGAGTTGAAACTATCCTTCCAATCTGAGGAGTAATATCAGGGCGTAGTGCAACAACTTCTCCGGTTGACGGATCAACAAATTTCATTAATTTGTGCTTGAGATCAGAGCCAAGACCAACTGAAATAGTGTCCAGATATTCAAACAAAGGAGTTATTACTCTTTTATATCCCCATCGGGAGTACTCTTCCAGAAGACTTTCTTCAATTCTACATAAGTCTTCGGCCTTTTCGGGTCCAAAATCTTTTACACCTTGCGGCAAAGCTAAAAATTTATTCATTAAAAACTAACCTGAGTTACAGAAATAATGTCATTAAGTTTTGAGATTTCATCGATCACATTATCCGGAATGGTTTCATCAACATTTGTAAAGACCATAGCCCTACCACCAATTGATTCTCTTCCCAGATGCAACAAACCTATATTTATATTATTATTACCCAAAACTGAGCACATTGAACCAATAAATCCTGGTTTATCCACATTTTCACTAATCAACATAAATCCGTGTGGAACTACATCTATATTTATACCATTAACCTTTACAATCCTAGCCTCTTCTTTACCAAAAACAGTTCCTGATACTTCCATTCCATTATTTGCAGTCTTTAATTTCATTGTTATCAAACTTGTATACTCACCAGAATTAGAAGATTTTGATTCTACAACTTTAATATTTCTTTCTTTGGCAATAACCGGTGCGTTAACATAGGTTACAACTATGTCCATAATTGGAGATAAAAATCCTTTTAATACCGCTATGGTTAATGGATCGGTATTAAGTTCGGATACTTGTCCCTCATAAATAATTTCAATCTCATTTACAGCACCTTTGCATAATTGTCCCTGCAAACTACCCAATTTTTCTGCAAGATTTAGAAATGGCTTCATCAATTTCATCTCTTCTAATGTCAGAGATGGCATATTGACGGCATTTCGAACAACTCCGTTTGAAGCAAAATCTATTATCTGCTCAGCGATAGCTGTACCAACCTTAATTTGTGCTTCTTCCGTTGATGCGCCAAGGTGGGGAGTTAACTATATTTTCATCTACTGTTAACAGCGGGTTACCCTGCTCAACAGGTTCACTAGTATAAACATCAAAAGCGGCTCCTGCCACTTTACCTGTTGCTAATGCTTCAGTAATATCAGCTTCATTAATTATCCCGCCCCTCGCACAATTAATTATTATCACTCCATCTTTCATTTTCTCAATCGATTCTTTATTAACAAGATTTTTTGTTTCAGAGTTTAAAGGTGTATGAACAGTTATAAAATCTGATTGTTCATATAGCTCGTCAAGCGATACTAAACTAACACCAGCTTTATCTGCAGCTTCTTCACTCAAGTATGGATCATATGCTATGACTTTCATTTTAAGACCTAAAACTCTTTCCGCTACGAGTCTTCCAATATTGCCAAGTCCTATAAAACCGATTGTCTTTCCATAAATTTCCACACCTTTGTATTTATTTCTTTCCCATTTTCCTGATTTTATAGATGCGTGTGCCTGGGGGATATTTCTTGCAAGTGACAATAACAAAGTAATTGTATGTTCAGCTGTTGTTATAGCATTTGCTTCCGGTGTGTTCATAACTACAATGCCGTTTCGCGTGGCAGCTTCAATATCTACATTATCAACACCAATTCCTGCACGACCAACTACTTTTAGATTACCTTGCGATGCTTCAATAACTTCCTTTGTTACCTTTGTCGCACTTCTGACGATTAAAGCGTTATAATCCTTTATAATATCCAAAAGTTCTTCTTTGGATATTCCTTTTTTTTCATCTACAATTATGTTTTTATCCGATTTTAATAGCTCTAATCCTTCTTTTGCAAGTCCATCTGTAATTAGAATTTTCAATGACTTCCTCCAAATGGGTGGGATATTAAAACGCATAAAATATAGTTAAGCTGAGTATCAATGTCAATTAGATAAAAGCACATATTTTATATATTAAAAAATAGCCTTGTTTTAAAAAGATTCCGAATAAAATTTACACAAAAATATTAACCTCGAATAAGAAATTTAAATTTAATAAAAACATAAATATTATGTACGCAGATATCTGAATCAACACAAAAATATGAATATTTTTCTATAATAATTTTTTTCTTAAAACTTAATTTAAAGAATAAACATATTAATAACTATATAATTGTTAAAGGTTTTTTATTAGTTAACCTAAAGTTTCAATCATGAAAAATGAAAGTAAAATGCATTTCCTGGAACATCTTGAGGAACTTAGAAAACGAATTATTTTTTCACTAATCTCTATAGTGATATTTTTTGTACCATCTTATTTTTTTTCAAAAGAAATATTCGATTTTCTTATGACGCCTATCATAAAAAGCTTGCCCGAAGGAAGTTCTTTAATTTTTATAAGACCCGCAGAAGGATTTTTAACATATTTAAAAGTAGCTATTTTTGCTTCATTTTGTTGTTCATTTCCCGTAATTCTTTACCAGATCTGGTCATTCATATCTCCCGGATTGTATAAGAAAGAAAAAAATATTGTGATTCCCTTCATATTTTTTGGCACAACTTTTTTTCTATGTGGAGCCTTTTTTTGCTATTCAATCGCTGCACCTCAGGGTTTTAAATTCTTGTTAGGAGAATATACAACAGAATATGTAAAAGCTTTCCCTTCGATTAAAGAAGCCCTATCATTTTTAATGTCTCTTATGATAGGATTTGGACTAATATTTGAATTTCCATTAATAATTTTCATTTTATCGCGCCTCGGTATTGTTACAAGTACTTTTTTGAGGAATAACAGAAAATATTCCTTTTTAATAAGTGCTATCGCGGCCGCGTTTATTACACCAACAACAGATGCAATTTCCATGATGTTTATGTTAATCCCTTTATTCATATTTTATGAAATTGGAATTGTTGTCGCTTTAATTTTCGGAAAAGAAAAAACTAAAAACGAACTTCCGCAAGAACCTGAAATATTTGAATAGACAGCAAAGGCTATAATTGAGTATTTCCTATCTGGCCAGGATTTTGGAATATTAAAGATAAACCACCTTGCGCCAACTTTCCCAAGCGATATAATTACTGTTCTATTTGACAACAAATTTAACAATAAAAAGGAGTGGATTTTTGAATTTTCAGTAATTTGAGCATAAATCAACAACTCCAAAATCAACTTCTATTATTAAACAGGAGCACAAAATGGCAAAAAACAGAAAATCTTCAAAACCTAAAGATTTAAAACACCCTATAACATACAAAAGAGAAAACGGGAAATTTGATGTCAATTGGTATGTGAAAGAAGATAGAAGCAAGTGGGTATTGCCTCATATATTAAAAGATCAGGCAAAAAAACTAGGGAAAAAACCTTTTTTGCAATTTGGTTATAAAAAGCCGATAAGTTTTTATCAGACTAACAAATTAGCAAATAAAATTGCTAACGGGCTAATAAAACTTGGGATTAAAAAGCAGGAAAAAGTTGCCGTTTATATGCCAAACTCAGATGATTATATAATTACATGGTTTGGAATATTAAAGATGGGTGCGGTAATGGTACCGATTAATACTGCATATGTAATGGATTTTCTTCAATATATTATAGACAGCTCAGATGCAAAAGTTTTATTTATAGCCGAAGAATACCTGGACAGAATGCCTCCAATCGCTGATAAAATTCCACAGCTTGAACATGTGATAGTTTGGACAAGGGATGGAAAATTAAAATTTAAAAAACACGGGTTCAATTTCAAGAAAATGATCTCATACCCTAAATTTATAGGTGCTCAAAGCACAAAAGAACCCAATGTTGATATTACATTTATGGATTATGCTAGATTGATGTATACATCTGGAACTACAGGTAGGTCCAAAGGAGTGATGAGACCTTCTGCTGCCGATTATAGCAGTGCAAGAAATTATGCTGAAATAATGGATGTGGGACCTAAAGATATATGTTTTACTTGTTTGCCCCTTTTTCATTCAAACGCAATGGTTATGACTGTCTATCCCGCACTTATTAAAGGAGCTAAAACAGTTGTTGAGGAAAAGTATAGCGCAAGCAAATTTTGGAAATGGATAGTGGATCATGAGGTTACAAAATTTAATATTGTTGGAACTGTCTCGTATTTTCTTTGGAACACACCTCCTGTTCCCGAAGAAAAGGAACACAAAGTGAAATTAGTGTTAGGTTCACCCGCACCTCATGATATGATCGAAGAATTTATGAAAAGATTTAATATAAAATTTATGGAAGGGTACGGACTTACAGAGATTGGCCAATGCACCTGGATGCGTCCGGGAGAACCATTTAGAGTGGGATCCTGCGGTAAAGAAGCCCCCAATTATGAAATCAAGGTAGCAGACCCCGAAACTGATGAAGAAGTGCCAAGAGGACAAATAGGTGAGATAATAGTAAGACCCAGAATTCCCAATGTAATGCTTCACTATTATCACAAAATGCCGGAAAAAACTGTCCAGGATTTCAGGAACTTTTGGTTCCACACAGGTGATGCCGGAAGAATGGATGAGGATGGATATATTTATTTTGTAGACAGAGTTAAGGACTATATCAGGAGAAGAGGAGAAAATATTAGTTCTTTTGAAGTCGAAAAAATTGTAAATTCTTACCCCGACGTTGAGGAATCAGCCGCCATAGGAGTAAAAGCCGAAGAAGGAAAATATGCAGAAAATGAACTTATGGTTTTAGTTATTCCCAAAGAAGAAAAAGAGATCGATCCTGAACAATTAATTAAATTTTTAGAACCAAAAATGCCTAAATTTATGATCCCGCGCTATATACGCTTTGTAAAATCCTTCCCCAAAACAGGAACGCAAAGAACTCAGAAAAATAAACTAAGGGAACAGGGGATAACAAAAGACACATGGGATAGAAATAAGCTCACAATTAATTAATAGTTTTAATATTATTTATCATTATTAATTCTTTTTACTAAGGATACAAACTAAGATATAATTGTTTTTTAATGTCTCAATCCTTCGTACATCTCCATTTACATTCACAATATTCGCTTCTTGATGGAGCAATAAAATTTGAAGAACTGGTAGATTGGGCTAAAGAATCAAATATGCCCGCGGTTGCCATGACAGATCATGGAAATCTTTTCGGGGCTTACGAATTTTATGAAAAAGCCAAAGCAGCAGATATAAAACCCATAATAGGTTGTGAAATCTATATAACCCCCACGCTTGATCTTGAAAAACCTTCTGACGGGAAAAACTTTCATTTAACTGCATTATGTATGAATGAGCAGGGTTATAAGAATTTATCTAATCTTGTAACAAAAGGTTATTTTGAAGGATTTTACAGAAGACCAAGAGTAGACCACAAATTACTTTCAGATCATAATGAAGGTTTAATTATATTGAGCGGTTGTTTAAACAGTGAAATATCCAGAGCACTTTTTAGCAAAGACAACAACAAAGCCCTTCAAATCGCTTCTATGTATAAAGAGATATTCCAAGACAGATATTACTTGGAAGTTCAGGCTACAGGTCTTAAGGAACAGAATTTTATAAATAACAAACTGAAGAATATCAGCAAAACACTTAATATTCCAATGGTAGCTACCAATGATTGCCATTTTTTAAAAAGAAAAGACCACAAGCCTCACGACGCACTGTTATGTATACAAACTGGAGCGATGGTTAGGGATGAAAGAAGATTCAGATTTCAGGGTGACGAATTTTTTCTAAAGTCAAGAAAAGAAATGGAAATGGATTTAACCGGATTTGATGATGCAATCAAAGAAACCCTAAAAATCGCTGAAAGATGCAATTTCGAATTTAAAACCGATGGATATAAATTCCCTGAATACACTCCTCCTGAAGGACAAACTCTTGATGAATTTATTACAGAACTATCTGAAAAAAATTTAGAGAGAATAATAAAGGAAAACGAAATTCCTAAAAATGATATCCCGATATATAGAGAAAGATTAGACTCTGAATTAAAAATAATATGTGATATGGGTTTTTCCGGCTATTTCCTTGTTGTTTCTGATTTCATATATTTTGCAAAGAAAAATGGTATTCCTGTTGGCCCTGGGAGGGGAAGTGCAGCAGGAAGTCTTGTAGCATATGCACTTGGGATTACTGAAGTCGACCCAATTCCATACAATCTTATATTTGAAAGATTCCTGAATCCAGAAAGAGTCAGTATGCCTGATATTGATGTTGATTTTTGTACAGAAGGCCGTGATGAAGTAATAAAATATGTAACAAAAAAATATGGTGAAGATAAAGTTGCTCAAATTGGCACATTCGGAACTATGTCTTCAAAAGCAGTGATAAAAGATGTTGGAAGGGTACTGGGTATTCCTTATGCAGAGGTAGATAGAGTTTCAAAACTAATACCCTCGTTCCGTGGAAGGGTTTTTAGCATTGAAGATGCAATTAAAAAGGTTAAGGAATTAAGAGAACTTATTAATAGTTCCGAACAACTTCAGGAACTTATAGAACTTGCCAAACCACTTGAAAATATGGTCAGGCACTCGTCAACTCATGCTGCAGGAGTTGTAATTGCAAATCAGCCAATTGCCAACTATATACCATTGTATAAAGGTAGCAAAGATGAAATTGTAACCCAGTTTGATATGAACTGCATTGAAAAACTTGGCTATGTAAAATTTGATTTTCTGGGATTAAAAACACTAACAGTCATAGATAAAGCTGTAAATTTTGTAAATCAAAACATTGAAAATGAAAAGGAAAAACTCAATATCAACAAAATACCATTAAATGATCCAAATGTTTTCAAGATATTAACAGATGGAACCACAAGAGGCGTGTTTCAAATTGAATCATCCGGCATGAAAGACCTTTTATCAAGGCTTCAGCCAACGGATTTCGAAGAAATTATTGCCGTTTTAGCCCTTTACAGACCGGGTCCGCTTGACAGTGGCATGCTTGATCAGTTTATTGAAAGAAAACACGGCAAAAAAGTAGTATATCCACACCCTAAATTAGAAGAGATCCTGAATGAAACATACGGATTATTTGTTTATCAGGAACAGATAATGAAAACCGCAAGTGAAATCGCAGGTTATAGTCTGGGTGAAGCTGATCTACTCAGACGTGCTATGGGTAAAAAGAAACCAAAGGAAATGAAAGCTCAGAGAGAAAGATTCCTGCGCGGAGCAAAAGAAAATGGAATTAATAAAAAGAAAGCGGTTGAACTATTTGATACTATGGAAAAATTCGCCGAGTACTCGTTTAACAAAAGCCACAGCACTGCATACGCAATAATTACTTACCAAACAGCTTTTTTAAAAACATATTATCCAGCCGAATTCATGGCCTCATTAATGACAATTGAAGCACAAAACACAGACAAAATAATATCCAGCATAACAGAATGCAGAAAATTAAAAATAGAAGTATTACCACCTGATGTTAATGAGAGCACATCAGGATTCACACCTGTGGGGGGTAAAATCAGGTTTGGATTATCAGCTATAAAAAATGTCGGTCATGGAACCGTTGAAGCCATTTTAAACGCAAGAGAAGAAAGCAACTTTGATTCAATATTCGACTTCTGTAGTCGAGTTGAAGCAAGAAAGTTAAACAGGAGAACACTAGAAAGTCTGATTAGAAGCGGGGCATTTGATTCCCTAAATAATAACCGTGCTCAGTTGTTCGAATCTTTGGACAGTCTTATTTCATTTATGTCTCTTAAACAAAAAAGCTCCGTCGAAGGTCAACACACTCTATTTGAATTATCAGATTCAATACCCACGCCCAGGTTAAAAGAAGTGGAAAGCTGGGATGAAAAAACCCAACTTTCAAATGAATTAGATGTATTGGGTTTTTATGTGTCCGCTCATCCAATGAGAAAATATGAAAAGGAGCTTAAAAAATATACTTCAAGAGTAAATACCGAATCTATAAAAAATGTAAAAGACCGATCCACTGTTACAATTGCCGGTGTAGTCAGATCATTAGATGTTAAACACACTAAAAGAGGAACAGGACTACTTGGAAATTTAATACTTGAAGATCTTGAAGGCCATGTGGAAGCTGTAATTTTTAACGATACCCTTAGGAAATCTCTTCCACTACTCGAACAAAAGCTGGAGCCAATAATTGTTAAAGGAACGGTAGAAAAATCAGAAGATAATAAGATTAAAATAATAGTCACAGACATATCTTCTTTGCATGAATTCAAATTAAATTCATCAATACATATTAAGATTAATGAATCCGTTGCAAATAAGGATAATCTTGAGAATTTAAAACAAATCTTTGAAATGTTTCCCGGTAATTCCAAAGTTTTAATTCATCTTAAAACAGGCATTTCCGAATCATTGGTTGAAGTTGGAAATTGCAAGGTCGAAGTACATGATCAATTTATTCAAAATGTCGAGAAGTTGCTGGGAGATAATGCAGTTAGTCTTAGCTAATAGAATCCTATCAAAATTCACTCTAAACTTTTAATTACTTCTTTTAGATTTTTTGGATCGCTTGTAATCACAAAAACTTCCTGAACTGAATTTCCACTCCTGGCAATCAGCTTGGATCCACTATGAGTATCATATCTGTATCTTACAATCAGGTTTTCCCCGGTTGCATTTCCCACTTTTATTTCACCTGGTATTATTCCCGAAACATGCTCTAAATTTGAAACATTCCTTTCAAGAAATTTTTTCAGACCTTTAATTATTGCGTGTTCTCTTTTGATCTTGTTTTTTCTGTACTTCATAATTTTAATTAATTAAATTACTACAAATAATTATGAAAAACATAACTGAATTAACCTTTGATAACACTTATAGGAATCTGCCAGAGGACTTTTATCAAATCGTAAATCCCACTCCTTTTGATAACCCTTATTTCATTGCTTTTAACAGTGATGCATCAAAGTTAATAGATATTAACCTTAATGATTCAAACCGTGCACGCTATTTAGATTTCTTAAGTGGAAAAAAAATCATAGCGGGCGAGCAACCAATAGCTCTTTACTACACAGGTCACCAGTTTGGTGTTTACAATAAAGACATAGGGGATGGAAGAGCCATACTTCTTGGCGAAATCAGAAATAGCAGTAATGAAAAATGGGATATTCACTTAAAGGGAGCTGGAAGAACTAGATATTCGAGAAACTTTGATGGTAGGGCAGTTTTAAGATCAACGATTAGAGAATATCTTTGTAGCGAAGCGGTTTATTCCCTCGGTATTCCAACGACAAGGGCTCTTTGCATAATAGGTAGTGATGAAGAGGTATATAGAGAAAAAACAGAATTCGGAGCCATGATGATCAGGATGGCACAATCTCATGTAAGGTTCGGTTCATTTGAAGGATTTCACTACAATGGACAGCACGAAAATATAAAAATCCTTGCTGATTATGTTATAGATAATCATTATCCTGAGATCAGGAATGATGGAGAAAAATATAAGCTTTTCTTATTTAATGTTGCAAAATCAACTGCAAACCTTATAGCAAACTGGCAGGCAATCGGATTTACCCACGGCGTCATGAACACCGACAATATGTCTATAATTGGTCTTACGCTTGACTATGGCCCGTATGGCTTTATGGAGAATTTTAACCAGGATTTTACTCCTAATCATTCTGACCATTTCGGAAGGTACAATTACCGTAATCAACCTTCAATCGGATACTGGAATCTGCAAAAGCTCCTTCAGTGTTTTAAAATTATTATTTCCGACAAGGAAAGCCAGGAAACTCTGGAACTATATAAAAATATTTATTTTGATAGTTACTATAAGCTAATGCTTAAAAAACTTGGATTAACTAATGTAAAAGATAAGGATAAAAAATTTGTTGATAACACTGTGAAGATTATAGAGCGATACAGTGTTGATTACACAATATTTTTCAGACAACTTTCAAATTTTGATAAATCTTCAAAATCAATAAAAAATAAGTTTTTAAAACGCCTCTCATTATTAAACAGCGATTTTTATGAATGGTTTATGCAATATAAAAAAAGATTAGAGGAAGAAACATCAACAGACATAGAGCGAAAAAAATTAATGGACAGTATCAATCCAAAATATATTTTAAGAAACTATATTACAGAAGAAGTTATCAGAAAAGCAGAAGATAAAAATGACCACTCCGAGATTGAAAAAACAAGAAATATTTTTAAAAAACCCTACGATGAACAGCCGGAATTTGATGAATATGCTAAGGAATCACCCGAATGGGCTAAAAATCTTGTTATAAGCTGTTCTTCTTAAATAATCAAATCGCGACGAAAAAACTCTATTTCAAAAAACTCGCTAATACGGTCTTTGAGCCCACACCCTGAAACACAACTGTAACTTTTGCATCATCACCCTCCCCTTCGACTTTCTTAATAACCCCTTTGCCAAACTTTGGATGATTTACAGCCTTACCAAATGAAAACTTCCCTGATTTCTTTTTATTCTTACTACTTGCGGTGTATTTTTTCCTGTAATTTTTAGACAAACGCTCTCTTATTTCATCCCCATTTAATTTTTCTAACTGTTCATCGTTTCTATTATTTATTAATGAATCGGGAATCTCATCCAGGAACCTGGAAGGAATGGAACCTTGTTCTACTCCGAAATACCTCCTGGAGCATGCACTAGTTAAAAACACCTTTTTCTTTGCTCTTGTAACACCGACATAACAGAGACGTCTTTCTTCTTCAAGCTGCTTGTTATCTCCAAATGATCTGACATGTGGAAAAAGCCTTTCCTCCATTCCAATCATAAATACGATGGGAAATTCGAGCCCCTTGGCAGTATGAATCGTCATTAGAGTAACTTTATCAGCATCATCTTTAAACCTGTCTATATCACTTGCAAGTGATATCCAGTCTAAAAATTCCTCAAGTGTAGATCCGTCTTCCTGGTTCTCAAACTCTGAAGCAAGATTCACGAGTTCGCTGACATTTTTTATTCTATCCTCTTCAAGCTCTATATAGTCCATATACCCTGTTATTTCCAGCAGCTCTTCAAGTATCTCATTTGGTCCGGAGCTTTCTAATTTCTTATTTAAACTCTCTATTATCTGAAGGAAGTTCTCCAGCTTCGAAAGTGGGCCCTTGGATAGTAGCTTTTCTTCAACAACTTTTTTTATACCATCCAATAAACTTATGCTGTTTTCCCTTGAGATCTGACCCACTGCTTCTACAGTAGCTTTTCCAATTCCCCTTGCTGGAACATTAATTATCCTTTTTAAACTAAGGTCATCCCGCGGATTTAACAATATTTTCAAATAAGCGATTAAATCCTTTATCTCGGCTCTTTGATAAAATCCCACTCCTCCAACAATGGAATAAGGAATACCACTATAAATAAGCTCATCCTCTATGGCTTTTGACTGGTTGTTAGTTCTGTAAAAAATAGCTACATCATTATAGGAAAACTCATCTGAATTAATTAAATCGGAAAGTTCATTTATAACGAATTTGGCTTCCAGTTTTTCATTGTCCGCTTCGAAATAATCGATTAACTCACCTTGCGGATTTTCCGTCCATAAAGTTTTATCTTTTCTTTCGGTATTATATTTTATTAATTCATTTGCCGCATCGAGAATTAATTTAGAAGAGCGGTAGTTCTGATCAAGTTTTATAACTTTGGTGTCGGAGAAATCTTTTTCAAAATTTAAAATATTTCTAATATCAGCCCCTCTCCATCCATAGATAGACTGATTATCATCCCCGACAACAAAGAGGTTTCTTTGATCACCTGCTAAAAGTTTAATAAATTTATATTGAAGAAAATTAGTGTCCTGGTACTCATCAACAAGAATGTGCTGGAAGAGTCTTTGATAATAGGTGCGAACCTGCTTTTTGCTGTCCAGCAAATCCACAGCAATTTTTAACAGATCAGTAAAATCAAGGGCATTCTGTCTTCTTAATTCCTTTTGATAAAGCTCGTATATATTCTTTAATCTTTCATCGAAAAACTCATTTTCAAAAATATCCGGATTATCCCCGCTGTTTTTAAATCTATCGATTTTCCCTCTGATTGTTCTTGGTTCATATAATTTATCGTTATATCCAAGTTGTTTAACACTGTCTCTTATTAACTTAGTTTGATCGGCATCATCATATATAACAAAATTCCTGTCATAACCATCAAGAAAATCTATGTCCCTTTTTAATATTCTTAAACATATTGAATGAAAAGTCCCGATCCAAAGTCCCCTTAGATTCTGATCAATCAGTTTTTCGACTCTGGATTTCATCTCACCCGCTGCTTTATTCGTGAAAGTGACTGCAAGAATATTAAGCGGCATTATATTCTGCTCGTTAATTAAATATGCGATTCTCTGGGTTATTGTCCTTGTCTTGCCCGAGCCGGCACCAGCGAGAATCAACAAAGGCCCCAAACCATGTTTTACTGCTTTTATTTGATTTGGGTTCAGGTTATTAAATGGATCAAACATCGTATATATCTTAGCCTAAAGAATAATAATTTCATTTGGAATTAGTAAAAAATCATTAGAATTATAAAAATAAATTATTGCTGGTATAATCTGGTAATAAATTAAACCTATTATATTAAGGAGATTTCTCATGGAGGAATATTGGGGCGCTACCAAAGCGCAGGTTATAGAGAAAGCAGGAACACCTCATGAAGAAAACAAAAATGAAACTAGTGGGCTCGAAGAATTAACATATATTTATTCACCTGAAAAAGACTTTCAGGCGCAAAAGCATATAACCTACGGTTTTGTTGAAGACAGGCTTGTCATAATTTCAACTGGATATGAATTCAAGGAGAACCTGTTTAAGCAGTTCGAGCTTTTCCATGGTTCATTAAAGAAAAATTGGAATGATGATCTTGGAGTGGAACCGACAAAAGACACATTCGAAGACGACGATGGAAATAAAGTAACTATATGGAATAAGAGTAATTCCGAAATAACCCTATTTTTTACAAATGACCCCGCAAATCCACATCTTGTGGTCATAGAGAGGTTTAAACCCGGATAATTTAAATTTTTAATTGTATTAATATTATTTACATGTTATGTTGATGTTCAAAATTTTAAAAAATAAAATCATCTAAGGAGGATGATAATTATGAGTTATTTAAAATATTTACTTTTAGTTGTTCTTATTGCATTCCCATTAAGTGCGAGTGCTCAAGCTCCAGCTCCAGATGTTTTGGATGCTGGTCAAACAGATTTATCAGCTGATGAATTAACAGGATATTACGATTTAAGAGATAGAAGTTCATACGTTCAGGTGACAAATATTGCATCAGGTACTTTGTGTATTCATGTTCAAGTATTCCAGAATGACAGGGGCTGTTCAGAAATTGACTTTGAAGATGAATTAACAGCCAACGATACTGTTGTTTATGATCTGGATAATATTGTTAAAAACAATGGTAATCCGGTTCCAGCAAATTTAAATGACGATTCATACGGATATGTTGCTGTATCTGCTTTTCAGTGTGGTACAAATCCACCCAATGATGATGGGCTTGCGGATGATTCTTTAATCGGAAATGTAAGAATTTTAGACGATGCAGGTTATGAATACAGATATAATATGATTGGTGAAGCTGACGGAGAAGACGGACCGCAAAATCCGGCAATTATACACAGAGGAGGAGGACCACTTCCAGTAGGTAACCCCGTAATTCGTTTCAACACTGTAGACGGTTCCAACCAAGCTGACATAGTTGGGTATGTTTATCAGGTAAACCGCGATTTAGCCGGCAATAGCGGTGGTTTTGATGATAGAGTCAGGAACATATCTCAGGGAGCAACATTCTCAGTTTTCCAGGTTGATGAAAATGAAGAAAGACTTTCATGCGATGTTAAAAACTTTGCCTGCGGTGGAGTTATGAACTATGGAATAAACGATGACTTTGGAGCAAGCAGAGGAAACAACCTATTATGCGAAGGTGGGGGTCTAATACCAGGGCAGACTCACGGATATATTTCACTCGAAAATGCCTCAGTTAATGATGGCGATACTAATGATAATGAAGAGTTAGAATTCGTTTGTCTTGTTGGATTAAACAATGGAAACGGAACCGGAAGCATGGACGAGTGTTCTCTACAATGTACCGACGATAATAATGATTGTGTTTTAGATTAATATTTAATCTTATTTAATTTCAGAAGTGAAAAGAGCTATGGAGCTAATCAGTTTCATAGCTCTTTTTTTTGTCTTTATTTAAAAGGGGGTTTGCTGGGGCTAGCGGATACACTTCGAACTCAGAATATTGCATACAAATTAGACAATATTAATGTTGTTATGTTACACTAACAAAAATTTAAATCATCTAAGGAGGATGATATTCATGAAATATATTAAATATCTAGTGTTAAGCTTTATCATTGCAGTACCTCTTAATGCTTTTGCTGGTGCAGACCCAGACTACACTGCAATTACAACAGATTTTGCTGACAATAAATTAAGTGCATATTATGACCTGAGAAACAGACAATCTTATGTACAGGTAACAAATGCTGTTACGGAAAATATCCGGATTCACGTTCAGATCTTCCAACATGACAGAGGATGTAGTGAACTTAACTTTTTCGATGAATTAACACCTAATGATACTGTTGTATATAATATGGATGACATTGTAAAAAATGATGGTTCAGCAGTACCGGCTAACCTTGATGATGATTCTTATGGTTACGTGGTTGTGTCAAGTACGATCGACAGCGTTTCACCTGTGGACGAAAGACTCTAAATTGGAAACTTCAGGATAGTAGACGATTCTGGATATGAATACAGAGTAAATATGGCAGGGGCTTCGGACAGGGAAGATGATTTTCAAGATTCTCCATACACAGCTCGTTTCAATACCGTCAATGGTGCAAATTATGCTGATGTAATTGGTTATGGTTTTCAAGGAGAAGAATTTGGAGTTAACTTAAGTACAGTTACTAATCTTGATCTTGGTTTTAGTTTTGATGTGTTTGTGTTTGATATGGATGAAGAACCACTATCATGCGACAGAAGAAACTTTGCTTGTGGAAATGTTATGAATTACGGCATAAATGAAGATTATCCTAATAGTAGAGGTGGCCCTCTTCTTTGTCCGGGTGGTGGATTAGCTAATTCTCAGGGTGGTTTTATTAATTTTGTAAACGGAACTAATGATGGTTTGCCGCCTGCAAGTGATGCTGACTCCGATGCTGTTTTTGTTCACTTCATTGGTATAAATAATAATGATGGAACAGGAAGCATGGATAATTGGACATGGTTTAACGAAGATTAATAATTTAAATTATTATAATACATAAGAGCTATGGAGCTAATCGGTTTCATAGCTCTTTTTTTATGTCTTTAATATAAAGGGGATTTGCTGGGCCGGGAGGAGTCGAACCCCCACTAACGGGACCAAAACCCGCTGTACTGCCATTATACGACGGCCCAGTAAAAAGGAATTATGATTTTAACTATTGATGTTGAAAACAGCAAGAAAATTTCAACTTTTTCATTAATCAATCAACCAGAAAATGCCACCCTTTGATCCCCTCGGCTAAATAGACTTCAAATTCCGCTGATACATTTAAATAATTGTAAACTTCCTTAGCTTCATTTTCCTCTGTAAAAACACCTATTAATGTGGAACCACTTCCAGTCATGATCACATTTTTAACATCCAGGGAGTAAAACATATCCTTAAATTTATTTAATTCGGGAAATAATTGAAAGGCGGGTTTTTCAAGATCGTTTATTAAGGGCAGTTTATCTTTTTGCGTGAACTGCTCAATTAATAACCTGGAATCAACCGTGTCGGTAACATTACTTCCCTTATCCCATTGTTGATATACATCTTTTGTTGAAATATGTATTCCGGGAAATAATAAAACATAGTAAAATAAGGGGAAACTGTTCAGTAGTGTAATTTTTTCGCCTACACCTTCAATTAACGCTGTAGTAGATCTAATAAAAAAAGGGACATCCGCTCCAAGTTGAATGGCTAACTCAGTTAGTTTATTATCATCAAATTTTTTCAGAATTTTGTTCAAACCTATTAATATTGCAGCTCCGTTCGCGCTTCCACCACCCAGACCTGCTCCGATGGGTATTCGTTTTTTAAGATTAATTGATATATGTTTTTCTAGATCACAATTTTTTAAATAAAGTTTTGCGGCTTTTATAACTATATTCTCAGTTCTATCTGGTATTTCAATCCCCGATTCTTCAAGATTAATCCCGTTTCCATCCTGTAGAGAAATCTCAATTTCATCAAATAGATTAATGGGTTGAAAAATTGATTGAATATAATGATATCCATCATCACGTTTTCCCAGGACTCTCAGGGTAAGGTTAACTTTGGACGGCGATAGTAATTTAATTTTCTCCATTTACTTAAAATTTGAAAAATCTATATTAATTTTTGCACCCCTAATAACAGCATTCAAGCTACTTAACTTATCCGATTGTCTATCAAAATTCATAACAAATTTAATTTTAAGATATTTACCCTTATCATTTCTTTTAATTGACCTGTATTTATATGTGTATGTTTTAATTTCATCAACAAATTCCGTTTTGTACGGAATCCCCAGGACCTCTAAAATTTCCTTAGTGGTTGGAATTTCTTCATCCAGCAATGTATCTATACTGCTATCTGCGACCTTTCTTATTTTCTTAACTTCCGTATCACCCATTGAACTCATAAATTTTTCAAATGTTGATTCTGAAAAATACTTTAGAAAACGCTTGGGGAAAATAATAGAAATTAATTTCTTATTCACAAACTTCATTTTTAAAGGAATATCAAAATCACCTAGTTCCTGATCTACTTTTTTATATCTTTTTACCAAATAGAAAGTCCATAGATCATAACTCTGCATATTCTCAATATTAGTTGGATTAGATTTCATAATCCATTTCATATCATTCCCGCTCAATATCGGTTTTTTAAATACAAGTTCTAATCCCTCATTATCCTTGATTTCAAAATTTTCATTGAAATTTTTTAACTGGTCTCTTACTTTCAGGATTCTTAATAAAACGCAGCTTGATAAACTAAAAGCCAATAATAAAAATATTGCAGCAAATTTTTTAGATGATGTTTTCAATTAATATCCTTTGATTATCTTTACTATGGTTATTACTAACAAAATAAATTATAATTTCTTGAATGCTAATAAGACTAATTTTACTTTTCACAATAATACCATTAGTTGAACTGGCACTGCTAATAAAAATTGGTGGAATAATCGGACTATTACCCACTATTATTATTGTAATTCTTACTGGTATTTTAGGTGCCGCACTTACAAGAAGCCAGGGTATTAAAACATTAAATAATATCAGAAATGAATTAAACAGAGGAAGTATTCCAAAGGAAAATCTGTTAAACGGGGTTTTAATATTAGCAGGAGGAATTGTATTGCTTACCCCAGGTCTGCTAACAGATCTGTTCGGATTTTTACTACTTATACCACCAACAAGAGAAATATTTAAAAAATTACTTAAAGAAAAGTTAAAAGAACATATAGAAAGAAATACTACTTATACTTCAATAACAATAAATTGATTATATAAAAAAAACGGGTGTGTTTCTAAAGGGGTCATTTTAGAAACACACCCGACCTCTTAAAGGAGGATGGAGGATGATATAAGAATTTAGGTTAATTCTTTATTAATATATTAAGTGTTTTTTAAAGGATGTCAAGAAAAAATTAATAAAAATACTTAAATTTTTTTTTAAAGCAGTTTAATACAATATATTGTGTATTAACCCGTCTAAATTAGATAATTCATACTATAATTAAAATAGCTAATATAGTTAAAATTTAATATATTATAGCATATTTTAATAAATTTTACTTAAATTTTAAGGATTGAAGGCTTCATAATTAATATTATGTATTATAGGCAGTGAAAACTGGATTGATTTTTCAAGTTTGTAGCTATATTGGGCAATCCATTCCTGGGGGGCATGTGTATAAAAATCTTCAAGAGTCATCCAATCCCCTCCCCTTAATATTTCACCAAACTCTGCTTTAACCAAAAAAGCTGTCATGTCACCACCATCCATGGCATTAAGCACTTTACATTCGGTATATGAATGAACATCTTTTATTACAGGACAACCGGTATTAGCTATAAAATAGTCTATGTCTTTAAACTTTTCTCTTTCTCTTCCCGTATAAAACCCGAAATTCCTTACTAAAGGAAACTGATCTTTTTTTAATAGATGCACAACAAACTTTTTAGAATTATAAATAAACTCATGGGTATAATTTCCCTTCCAGATGCCAACTAAAAGTCTTGGAATAGAATGAACAATAGAAGAAGTAACCAAGGTAACTGCAACCTGACCATTTATTCTTTCATCCAATGTGCTTGTAATTACAACAACCGGTGCATTATGCCAAAATATACCTGTTACAATAGACGCATCTTTCATTATTTTATAATTTCAATAGATTTTGTTATTATTTTTTTTAAATAAATCTAATTAGTTAATTTTACCTGTTGTAAACATTATCAAAAATTTGTAAACTAAAATAATTATTAAGTTTTAATCTTTATTGTCATTAGTTAATATTTAATAGCTAAGATAATAATCAATTAAGGAGGAGTCAGATGTCTAGAAGAGGTACAATAATAACAATATTTTCAATCCTTTTTATAACCTTTTATATGGTTGGCTGTACAAATGCAAACAAAGAGCTAATGAGTGCTGAAGAAGCATTAAGAATGGCTGCTGAAGAGGGTGCACATGACACGCAGGAATACCAAGAAGCAGAAGAACTAATTGCCAAGGCTAAGCAACTAATGGCTGATGGTAATCATGACGAAGCAAGAAAGGTTCTTGAAGAAGCAAGGTTTAAAGCAATTGCTGCCATAGGTGCTGCAAAAACTGCTCAATACGAAGAAACAATAACAGAAGTTGACGAGGAAATGGAAAAACAGATATTGGTTGGCAGCCGGGAAGTTACAACAATGAATTTAGTAGATGTTTTCTTTGATTATGATCAGTCGGTTGTAAGACCAGATGCCCAACAGGCTCTTGATCAAAATGCAACTGGTATTATCACAGGTAAAATCAATTTAAATGCAGTAGCACTTGAAGGGTATTGTGATATAAGGGGAACTGACGAATATAATCTGGCTCTTGGTCAGAGAAGGGCTGACTCTGTAAAATCCTATCTAGTTGGTATGGGCGTTCCACCATCTTTGCTTCAAGCAGTAAGTAAAGGTGAAACCGAAATGTGGGGTGCTGGCACTTCAGAATATGCATACCAGCAAAATAGAAGAGTTCATTTTGTACCACTTTCAAATTAATTGATAGAAATTACTGACAGAGAGGAAGGGAATAATTAATGAATTTGAAGCTATTAACTCCTTTATGCATCACGACATTGTTTTTGGCTAGTTGCGTTGCAACTCAAGATGATGTTGGGGGAATTTATTCTAGACAAAGCAGATTAGAAGCTAAAGTTGAAAGGATAACAAAAGAGTTAAATGTTCTTAAATCTAAAAACATTGGTACTATTAGTTCTGATGATTTAAATGAACAGGTTTTCCAACTCGAGAACAAGGTCTTTGAATTAGAGCAGATAGTATCAGATGTTAATGATAAAATAAACAGGTTAAGTGAAGAGCAATCAAGAATAAATACTCAAACAACTCAACCTACTTCAACTACCGTCTCTGAGATACCGGAAACTACAGATTTGAACATTTCGGATTACGAAAAGGGCCACTCGGAATTAGCAGCAGGAGAATATGAATCAGCTAGGAAATATTTAAGATCCTATATTTCCAAGAATAAAAAAGGAGATAAAGTTCCGGGAGCTATATTTTATATTGCTGATTCTTACTACAGGGAGAGGCTCTATGAAGATGCCATTCTGGAATATCAAACTCTGATAGACAGATACCCAAAAGACAGAAATGTTCCTTTGGCATACCTTAAACAGGGTTATTCATTGATCGAAATTGAAAAAATCGAAGAAGCTAAGTTGTTTTTCGAATCTTTAATAGACAAATTTCCAAGTTCCAGAGAAGCGGAGGAAGCAAGAAAAAAATTAAAAGAGCTTGAAGCAACATAAAAATAATATTATTATAATAAGAGTTACGAGTAAGTTAGTTGCTTGATTAAATAATTAACTATATTAACTCTTACAGGAGGTTTAGTTTATGCGTAGACGGATGAATATTTTATTGGGAGTTCCTTTATTATTATTAACTTTAGTATATCTAGCTAGTTGTGCACTACCGCCACCTACGGCAGAAATGTCCGCAGCAGAATCATCAATTGCTAAAGCAAAAAGTGATGGAGCAGCTGTTTGTGCTCCGGAAGAACTTGCCGCAGCAGAATCAGCATTGGCTAGAGGTAAAAAAATAGCTCAAGAATTTTGTAGTGAACTTGAAGCAAGAAGAATGCTTGTTGATGCAAGAGCCAATGCAGAATTAGCAATTAAAAAATGTATTAAACCTCCTCCTCCTCCAGTCGTAATAGAGCCTGAACCAGTTGAAGTGTCTCTTAAAGATATTTTCTTTGACTATGACAAATCAAATATTAGAATGGATGCGGCCGAAGTTTTAAGAGAAAATGCAAAACTACTAAATGATAACCCTAATATAAGTGTTATCATTGAAGGTTATGCAGATATCAGAGGTAATGCTGCTTATAACTTAAGACTCGCACAGGACAGAGCAGATTCAACAAAGATATTTCTTATCGGTTTAGGAGTTGACGGAAGCAGACTAACAGCAACTAGCGGTGGTGAAACCGAGCAGTTCGCTGCAGGGTCAACCGAAGACTCTTACCAGCTAAACAGAAGAGCTCATTTTATTTTGCCTGAGCAGACTTCAAGTATTGGTGCAAGACTTATATTTGTTGTAAATGAATAATTAGAAAAAAATGATTAAGATAAAAAAGGGAAAAGAAATAATTCTTTTCCCTTTTTTTATTGAACTTGATTAATTTCTAAATTTCTCCATCCTTTAAATCATGCAACTTAAAAAGAATAAATCAGAGAAATTTTATAGCACTGCCACAAACTATTTAGTAGGGGGAGTGAATAGCCCTGTAAGGTCTTTTAATGCAGTTGGAGGTTCCCCTTTATTTATCTCACATGCCAAAGGCCCATATATCCACGACGTGGATGGAAATAAATATATTGATTATATGGCCTCCTGGGGACCTTTAATCTTGGGACACTCCGATAAAGATGTAATAAGGGCAGTCAAAAAAGCATCGGAAACAGGAATGAGTTATGGTGCACCATGTGAGAAGGAAATCGAGCTGGCAAGGTTGGTCGTAAAAAATATTCCTTCAATAGAAAAAGTAAGAATGACAAGCTCAGGTACAGAAGCTACAATGAGTGCTATTCGGCTTGCAAGAGCTTATACAGGAAGAGATTATATTGTTAAATTTGAAGGATGTTATCATGGACATGCTGACCATTTATTGGTAAAAGCAGGTTCAGGCGCCACTACATTCGGAAATCCAAGTAGCCCTGGTGTCCCTAAATCGTTTACAAGTAAAACTCTTTTGGCTAAATATAATGATTTAGAATCAGTAAAAAAATTATTTAATAAATACCCGGGGAAAATAGCCGGGGTTATACTAGAACCCATAGCTGGTAATATGGGTGTGGTTGTTCCTACTAAGAAATTTCTTAGAAACCTCAAATCAATATGTAAGAGGAATGGATCCCTGCTCATATTTGATGAAGTTATAACCGGGTTCAGACTAGGACTGGGAGGCGCACAAAAAACACTTAATATAACTCCTGACATCACATGTCTTGGAAAAATTATTGGTGGTGGCTTGCCTGTTGGAGCTTATGGCTCATCAAAAAAAATAATGGAGATGGTCTCACCAGAAGGTCCGATGTATCAAGCCGGAACACTTTCGGGTAATCCTCTGGCAATGTCTGCTGGACTTGCAACCATAAAAAATCTGAATTCCAGAAAATACAAATCTCTTGAAATATTAACAACATATTTTGTTGAACAAATAAGAGGAATAATTAGTTCCCTTGGAATAAAGGCCAAAGTTAATCACATCGGTTCAATGTTTACAGTTTTTTTTACAGATGAAACAGTTAAAGACTACCAGACAGCACTTAAATGTGACACGGAATTATATGCAGAATTCTTTAAAAATCTTTTGGAAAACAAAGTGATGTTTCCTCCTTCACAATTTGAAGCAGTTTTTGTTTCCACATCTCATACTAAAAAAGAAATAGATATTACATTGAGAGCAATCAAAAAATCCCTATCTAATCTTTAATAAAGGAGATATAAAATCAAAAATCAAAAATGGCTTTATTTCATTGTAATAGGATTTGAATTGGGATTTTCAGTTGCTGCGGGTTTGTTGCTCGGAAGTTACCTTGATAATAAATTTGAAACGAGTACACCCTATTTTACTTTGATCGGACTTATTGCCGGAGTTGTTACCGGATTTACAATGCTTTTTAGAATTTTGAAAATGAAAGAGAGAAAAGAAAATGAAAATAATGAATAATATTATTACCGGGGTTGAGAGATTATCCATACTTGTAATAACACTGCTGGTAATAACTAATATATTAATAGGACATAAACAATTAGCTTATGGAATAGCAATAGGTGGACTTTTATTCACAGCCGATTATACTAGCATCCGTTTTATAGTAAAATCGCTTATTGAGAAGAAGTATTCACTTGGATTTGGCGTGTTTTTACTTGTCATAAAATTGTTAATTCTTGGTCTGATTTTGGTATCATTATTTTTATTTGCAAAAGTAAATATTTATGGTTTTATTATAGGTCTAACTGCGGTAGTAATCATTATAATTGGCAAAGGATTAAAGGATAAAAATCATGGGACACTTTAGTTGGTTTACACTTTTAGAGCTTATAGAATACGACCATATTATAGGCGCAATACTGGTTGTTATTTTTATTACAATTCTTGGATTTAAAATAAAAAAACACTATTCAAAGGATTCATCGGTTATTCCTGATGTTAGTCCTTCAATGAATAATTTTTTTGAACTGGTTGGTTTGGAATTTTTATTTACCACTATTGAAAATGTTTTAGGCTCAAGAGAAAAAGCTAAAAAGTATTTTCCACTCTTAGCAGGATCTTTCTTTTTTATTCTTTTTGCAAATCTGTTAGGAATAATACCAGGCTTTTTACCCCCTACGGGTAATCTTAACACAACACTCGCTTGCGGAGTGTTGATTTTTGTAATGTACAATTTTTATGGTTTCCAGGAACATGGTATTGGTTACTTAAAACACTTTGCAGGCCCCGTTATATTTTTGGCTCCATTGATGATAATCATTGAAATAATAAGTCATTTAGTAAGACCCGTTTCACTGTCCCTTAGGCTGTTTATGAATATTACTGGTGACCACATGGTAATGGGCGTTTTTACAAATCTTACGCATATTCTAATTCCAATTGCATTTTTAGGTTTAGGAATTTTTGTTTCATTTTTACAAGCATTTATTTTTACAATTCTTTCAACGATTTATATTGCTTTAGCTGAAGCACATGAACATTAAAAATAAATTAAGATTGAATAGTCTTTAAGGAGGTAAGAAATGAAGAGGATTTTCTCTTTTATCGCGTTAACTGCTATAGCTTCATTTGGCATAGTACCAAGTGCATTTGCTGCAACCGAGGGAGCAGGTGATTTAGCTAAGTTAGGACTCGCTGTAGGTGCAGGAATCGGAATTGGTATTGCAGCTGGAGTTGCAGGTCTTGGTCAGGGCAGAGCTACTGCTGCTGCACTCGATGGTATCGCAAGAAATCCAGGCGCAGCATCCAAGATTCAAACACCAATGATCATTGGTCTTGCTCTTATTGAGTCTCTTGTTATTTATGCTCTTCTCATAGCATTTTTGCTTCAAGGAAAAATATAACTTAAAAATAAAGGGAACTTCTAAAAAGAGTTCCCTTTTTCCTTTTAAAATAACCTGATGAAAAAAAGTATATTTCTACTTTTAGTGTGTTTTATTGTTTTAGGTTGTGCATCTGGTGGTTTATTTGGAAATAAAGAAAATAAAACACCTGTTAGCACTGCTGATGCGTTTTATAAGACCTTAATGTGGAAATATTATGATAGAGCTGCAGCTTTTATACATTCCGACTACATTAAATCTTACGAGCAGTTTGTAACATTAAACAAGGAAGACCTTAACATCACAAGTTATGAGATCAGGGAGATCGTTCCAGCAGATAACGGTAAAAATGAGGATACGAAAGTTAAAGTTATATTAACATTTTACAGATATCCTTCCGTAACCGAAAAATCTGTAGAAACTTGGGATACATGGGTAAAAATAGAAGACAGATGGCTAGTAAAAAATGATTTTAGCAATGATATATTTAATGAATAATTAATTTCTTTTAGGATAATTTTCCAGAACATACTCAACAGCCTGTTCTTTAGTATTTAATTTGTTTTCCAGTTGTAAATTCTCTACATTTTCAAGAATATCCTTAAATAAAGGTCCGGGTTCATAACCGATTTTTATTAAATCATTTCCACCTATCAATGGATCCGGTTTAATCTCTTCTTTGCTGTACTCAAGTAATTTGTTTTTAATAAAGTTGTATGCGTCAACCATACCATGACTCGCCAAGCAATCAGCTAAATGCATTTCCAAATGTTCATCAAAGTAAGGCATTGATAAAAATCTTTTAAGAGTACTTTCTCTCATATTAAATACATCCTTGAACTTCAAATGATCCCTTACCAGACCAACAATTCTCTCAATTTGTTTGTTTGAAAATTTTAATCTTCGACATACTTCTTTTGACATCTTTGCTCCAACACGGTCATGACCATTAAACCTGATTCTATCAAGCTCTTTATAAGTAGGCGGTTTACCTATATCATGAAGCAAAGCCCCCATAGCAACTTCAGGAGAATATTCACCATTAGTGTTCTTATAAAGATATTCAAGTACAAGACAAGTATGAACGAAGACATCCCCTTCGGGGTGGAATTCCGGAGGTTGCTTTACTTCGTTCATAGCTTCAACTTCAGGAAGTATATGAACCAATAAACCTGAATTTAGCAATAATTTTAAACCTTCTCCGGGATTTTTATTGGTAATTATTTTAACAATTTCATCTCTAATTCTTTCTACACTGATAATATTTATTTTGGGGGCTAATGATTTTACAGCTAAATAAGTGTTCTTTTCAATTTCAAAGCTATATCTGGCTGCAAATCTTATAGCTCTGATCATTCTCAACTTATCTTCTTCAAATCTTTTGTAAGGCTCTCCAATAGTTTTTATAACACCAGCATTCAAATCCTGCATACCCTCAACATAATCAAATGTTTTCTCAAGTATTGGATCATACAACATGCCATTTATAGTGAAATCTCTTCTTAATACATCCTCCTCTTCACTATCGCTATAAACAACTTTCTCAGGATGTCTGCCGTCCGAATAAGTGTCTTCACTTCTGAAAGTAGCTATTTCAAAGCTTTTATCCTCTTCCAGTACAAGTACGACACCAAAGCTCTCTCCAATTGATACTGTGCGTTTAAATAATTCCTTAACTTCATGCGGTTTAGCATCGGTAGTTATATCTATCTCTTCAGGTTCTAACCCTAAAATAGCATCTCTTACACATCCACCAACTAAAAAAGCTTTATAACCTTCAGCTTTTAACTTATTAACAATACGTAAAGCTACTTTAAAACTATTTTTTTCAAACTTTAATTTTTTATCCATTGCTTATTGATTAATTCCCAAAACAGTTAATATATATCCTTTAATTTTACCTGAATATACTATTCTAAATTTCATTGGTCAGCTTAAATGAATGAAAATAATTTCTACAATCTTTTAGATACAAGAGTTAAAAAATATAAATCCAAGTTAATTTATCAAAAAAGAGATGGCTGGAGCTGGAAACAGATTACATGGCAGGATTTAGAAGCAGAAGTAAAAAGTATATCTTCATTTCTTTTGGATTTAAAATTTAATATAGGAGATCAGGTAGTTTTTAATTCTACAAATACTCTTGAAAGCTTGTTATTCGAGATGGCTGTCTTTTTAGTTGGTGGAATTTCCATTCCCGTTAATAACGATGAAGAAATTCTAAAGATTTTGGATAATACAAAGGATAATTACTATCTTTTCTCTGACAATAAAGAAAGTATAGATAATATATTATTAAATAATTTGTATTCCGGGAGAATAATTAAATCTTTTGTTGTAACAGAAGAAAATACAGATATAGCTGAGAAGTATTTAAACTATAAAAATGTTGTTCATTTTGGATTTATTAAAAGAAAAAAATTAAACGACGAACTACAAAAATTATCTCAATCTATTTCAGGTGAAACTACAGCCACAATATTTTATCAATTCAATGGTTTTTCTACCTCAAAAATAAACAGGTTTTCACAGGAAAAAATTATTAATCTTCTTAAAATTATTCAAAAAAAATTGAAATTTATAACTGAAGAAAATCAAACTTATGCTTATTTGCCAGTGCAGAATTCATTTTCTAAGTTTATAAATCTGCTTAATATCCAGATTGGAAACAGAGGAGCTATAGCTTCAAATCTTAAAGATTTCTATGATGACATTCTTGAAGTAATGCCAAATATAATCTATCTAACAAAACCTCAATTAGAATTTATTATGGACGAATTCAGCATTAACTCACTTGGAAGTATAAAAGAAAATTTCGGTGGAAGATTAAAATATATACTAACAAATACCTCACCTAACAATGACGTTAAAATAGCTTTAAAAAAAGCGGGTATATCAATAATTGAGTTAAATCAGCTTTCAATTGTTGAATAATATTCAGTAACTAGCTATCCACAGTACAGTAAGTTTTACCTTTAAAAAACTTTAATTTTAATTTGTCACCTTTTTTTAAACTTTTGGAATCTGTTATAACCTGCTCGCTTCCAACTTTATATGTCAAACTATAACCTCTTGCCAACACTTTGAGAGGACTAAGCGAATCAAGCTTTCCAGCAAAATTTTTAATACGATTATCAAGGTTATCCAACCTCATGTCTACAATATATTTTAGTTTTGAAACATACTGATCAAGTTGCACATCAATAAGATTGAGTTTATTGATTAATGATTTATCCAATCTCGTTTTAATATTTTTAACTTCAGCAACTATTTCCTGTTTTTCTTTAACTGCAAGTTCTGCAGCCATCGAAGGTGTGGCAGCTCTGACATCAGAGACCATATCAGAAATAGTTATGTCAATTTCATGGCCAACAGCCGATATAACAGGAAATGGAGAACTAAAGATGGTTCTTGCTAGCATTTCATCATTAAAAACCCATAGATCCTCTTTTGACCCTCCACCTCTAGTGAGAATAATTAAATCCAAATCTTTAATGCTATATAATCTCTCAAGTGCTTTTATCATCTCTTGAGCTGCATATTCGCCCTGCACTCGGCTAGGAGATATTAAAACTTCAATGTTTTGAGATCTTCTATATATAACTTTTAAAACATCTTTAATAGCAGCTCCAGTTGGTGATGTTACGATTCCAATTTTTTGTGTAAGATAAGGTAAAGATCTTTTTCTGGAAATATCGAACAATCCTTCATCTTTTAATTTTTCTTTTAGTTTTTCAAGCGCTAAAGCCTGCGCTCCAACTCCCTTTGGCTCAATATGCCTGACATTTAATTGATAACTTCCTTGCTTTTCATAGACACTTACATTTGCCTTGCAAATTACTTCCATACCATTTTCGGGAATAAATTTAAAGTATTGATTAGCCCATTTAAAGCAGACAGCAGAAATTTGACTGTCATTATCTTTAAGTGAGAAATACCAATGACCGCTTGCATAATTTCCCCTGAAATTTGAAACTTCTCCTTCAATCAAAAGAGAAGACAAACCAATGGTTTTATCTAAAATCGATTTCACTTCGGAATTCAATTCCGAAACTTTATATATTTTGTTTTGCATTATATCGCTAAAAGAATCTAAGTGTTTCATTTATATACTATTCCAACAGATGCGGTGCAACTTCACTTATTTTCTCCAATAAATGTGAGTCAAGTTTGGTGTTTTTTAGACTTTTAACATTTAATAACTGACTTGCTTTAAGCTTCTTGGCTCCTAACATATCTGCATCAATCAATAGTGAGCCGTCAAGATTAGCTAATTTAAGATTAGCGCCCCTCAGATTTACACCTGTTAGATCTGCATTAACCAGATGTGCTCCTTCTAAATTAGCATTTTCCAAGTTTGAATTAGTAAGAATACTATTTTCAAAATTTGTACCGTATAAATTTGAATCAGAAAAATCTACCTCAATCAAACTGCATTCTTTGCAAAATGCCAATTTGAAATTGGAATCCTTAAACAGAGCATCATTTAAATCCAAACCAATTAAATTAGCCCAACCAAGATCAGGTTTACTATCTGGATTCTCTTTTCTCCACTTGTTCCAACCCTCAACACCTTTTTTTATAATCTTTAAATGATCAGAATTCGCCAACTTTTAATCCTTAAAAAAATCAAAAACTTTTAAACCAGAAAGAAGCATATATAAAGCAATTATTACAAATATAATCCGTCTTATTAAACTTTTAATCCCACCTTTGGATATTTTATATATTTTTTCACCACAATTTAAACAAATGTCCGATTTCATTGAAATTTCGAATCCACATTCTTCACATTTTGTAACGGGCATAAATACCCCCTTAATTAACCCTTTCGAGAGCTGGTTTTACCAAATTAGGATGAAACTCACTAATTTTATTCGCTAAGTCCGTTATAGAATTCTTAATATCCCATTGAGCCCCTTCAGACATCCTCAAATTAATTAAATGATATAATTCCCAAAGATCAAAGTCAGCCATAACCCTTCTATTATGTGCATTTGTAACAACATAGGGAGAAATATTCTCATAACCCGATTCTATAAGTTTATTATATAATATTTCACTTTTTTCTATAGCATCTATTAGCAGACCGATCGTTCCACTCTCTTTTATATGTGGTGGTACCGTGTATCCATTAATAATTGACGGCTCTTTTACAGTCCAGTTTACTTTTCTATGTCTAAGCAATTGATGCCAATTTGCCTCGCTCAATACAAATTCGGCTTTGTATTTTATTAACTTTAAAATATTTTTTGGATTATCATATTTACCTAAATCCTTGATTGCTAAATTAAAAAATTCTTTCAAGCCTTTATTATTAATTAGCTGATTTTCAATATCATGGTATGAAATATCTGAATATTCAAACATTAAACCTTTTGCTAATTCAAACAAGGCTGTTTGCTCGGGAAATTCATCTCCTTTACCAGTAAAATCCAGAAGATTAGTTTCAGATCCTTCACCCGAATAATCTCCATCAATATTAAAATTCGTACTAATATATTTGCTTAAATTTTCTTCCGTATTAACCAAATAACTGTTTTTGTCAGCATATTTTACAAGTGTAGGAACCGAAAATCTGACTTCGTTTTTAATTTCTTCAGCTCTCTTGCAAACTTCGCTGTACTTGCTAGACAAAAGGATAGATAAGGTATCTTCTATTGCTCTTGCATTTGCTGTCATTCCTAGATTTGTTAATGTTGAAAGATTTAGAGCATATCTTGCATCTTCAAAAGCAATTTTTTCAAGTGCTCTGAAATGAGATTTTTCATCCATCCCATCTGGCACGGGATATTTTGTTTTTAAAAATTCAAATAATTCACCATTTAGCTTTGTATAAAGTTCATATTGAAAATCACACAATGAAACAAATTCATTTTTTAACTTCTTGTTACTATCAAGTTCAAAGGGAATGTAATTATCACCTTTTTGAGGTTTTTGATATCTTTGGGAATACTCAGTAAAAGAAAGAAATTCATTTGATAATTCAAGAATTGACGAGAATAATCTGGATACCTTTTCTATACCTATATGAACTGCAGCATGTTCTGCAACAGAAGCATGACCATAATTTAAAACCCATTTTTCATGAAATTTAGATGCTCTTTCCTGACCAAGCTCTTCTTCCTGAATGACTGTGCCAATATTTTCTCTAAAACTTTTAGGACTCCTGCTTACATATGCAAAAATCACAGCTACTACTTCTTCCGGTATGTTGCTTACTGTATAGACATCACGATCCAGATTCGATACATACCTTTTGATTTGTTCATTTATATTATCCTGATCCAATTTTTAACTCCTAGTTAACCGTATTGAAATTTGAACACACAAGGTACAAAAAAAACTCTAAATAAGATATATGTTATTATGAAACAATGGTTTTTTCCTTTAACTGTTTCACGATATAGGGTAAAACCTGACTCGGTTTACCGTTTATTACAGCACTGACAAAATCATCTGCTGGTGTTTGTCCTTCACTTATTATTACAACTTTATTTCCTTCATTCATAACCTGAAATGGAAAAGATGCCACAGGTTCATTCTCCAGATTAGCACCAACAATAATAAAAAGATCACAGCCTTTTAATCTCATCCATGATTCCCTGATTTCCCAGTGTGGCAAAGCCTGACCTGGGAAAGAAAGCGGTGGCTTAATTTGATCGCTATTGCACACCAAGCATCTAGGCATTTTATTATCTTCAATATCCAACATAACATCTTCCATTTTACGATCCTTCCCACAATCGGGACAAGTAACCCAGTTTATACTGGAATATATCTCAATTACCTTTTCACTCCCGGCTTTGGCATGAAGACCATCCGCCGATTGAGTTAATATACAATCCACATTAAAGAGTAATTCAATTTCATAAATGGCTTCATGAGCAGCAGTTGGTAAGGCAGAAGATATTCTCGGGTAATGATCTTTTATCTTGCTCCAGTATTTTTCCCTAACTTCAGGGATGTTTTTAAATTGACGGATATCAGGATTAAAACTTGAATCTGTGACGTCTGGAATACCAGCTTCAAGAGACAATTCCGAACCAGTTAAAAATACAATTTTATTTGAATCTTTTATCCAATCTACAACTGCGGAAAGTGCATCCTGTTCCATTAAACTTGATTATACTGTCTGGATTAATTGATGGCAATATATTAGCAATATTCATACATATTGTGCTGATTAAAAGATTTAAAATTTTATAACTGCAGGTAATATTTTTTTTAATATGGAATACAGACCGATCGAAATAAACGAGTTTACAGATACCACCTTACAGATTATTTGGAATGATGGACATGAAAGCATTTTTTTATATGATGAATTAATTCGTATGTGTCCATGTGCAAAATGTAAGAAATCAAAAGGAGCCGGCAAATCTGCATTTAAAAAAAGAATCCCAATTGGAGGAAATAGTCTAAAGCCTGCCAAAATTGAGTTTGTAGGAAATTACGCTCTAAAGTTTATTGGAAATAATTGGTGTGATACAGGTTTTTATACATTCAATTTTTTAAGAGAAAAGAGTCAACCATAAAAGACTTAATTGTTACTGAATCTCAAATATTATATTTACATTTGCCTTTACTTTAATATCACCAGATTCAATTGGTGTGGGAACAGAATCAGCTGATATTGAAGAACTAACCTCATATGCCCCTCTTCTGTATGGTTTGGGATAGTTATAGCTTGGAACTATTTTTAAAATATTAATTATTTTTACTCCTGAAGCTTCGGCAATTATTTTAGCTGTTTCTTTTGCGTCCTTAACAGCCAGGGAAAGGGCTTTTTTTCTAAGAATATCTTTATTGCTCAGATCAAAAGTGGGTCCATAAACTCTGTTTGCACCAAGTTTAGTCGTAGAATCTATAAGCATCCCTATATTATCCAAATCATGGGTTTCAACCAAAACTTCATTTACAACTCTATACTCTTTAAGAAATTGCTTCTTTGTATTTTTGTCGTAATCGTAAATAGGCGAAAGATTATAATTTGTTGTTTTTACTTTATCATTTCCACTTATTATTTGCTTTATTTTATTTATTACATTACGGGTTCTTTCTGCATTTTGAGTTACTGCATTTGTAGCAATCTTGGAGCTGGTTTGTACAGAAATAGTTATATATCCGACATCAGGCTGAGCTGATACTTCCCCATTACCATTGATTTGAATCGTCCTTTTACTATATTCATCAGCATGAGAATTCAAGATGTAACCAAATACAAAAAAACAGAAAAAAATAAATAATTTTTTATTTAACATATTCTTCTCCATGAGAATATTTTTCCTTTTTAAGATACACCTTTTCCAAGCCATTCTATTTATAAATTTGTGATTAAACCAATAGGATTGTTAGCATCCAAAAGACTTTTTATAAGTATAAGTTTTTGCACATCGCGATATGAAAAAATTTTTTTCCGCAAGGAGTTCTTTTAGATTAAAGTGTATTATACCTTCTTTCCCAAATTCTTAATCTGTGTGCACCAATACCTGTTGTTCTAGATACCACACCGATTTCAAACTGGTCAGAACTTGCTAGTTGATCTTCGTTATTTATAAATAATAAGTATAAGGAAGAACAAGTAAGAAAGGAAATTAGGCTTGTGCACTAATAGCGAGCCAGTTTCTTACAACAAAGAAATTTCCCTTATTGTCCACTTCTCCATGAATCTTTATAGCTGGTTCCACAGCATCTTTCATGGCTGTTGATGCAGAATCAGTTGGATATCCGTGTAATGCTCCAGCAGCATATTGCTGAAAAGCACTAATATGTTCCCATGCATCCTTTGTCAGGTTAGCTGCAAACTCCTGAGCTTCCACCAAATTAAAACCAGCTTTTTTCACTAAATCCTCATAATATGAACGCGGATGAAATTTTGCAGCTTCTGCTTTTTTCTCAACTTTTTCTCTTTTAATACCTTTTTCTCTTAAAAACTGCACTGCATTTTTAACTTGCGTTCTGTAGAATGGTAATGTTTCTGCAGGTCTGGCTTCTTCATAAAAAGCTGTATTAAAAAAGAAATAACCTCCAGGCTTTAAAGCCTTTTTAATTTTCTTTAAGCTTTCAATATGTTCTTTCTCATCAAGATAATGAATACCATTTCCCCATAAAGCTATGTCTATACTACCTTCCGGTATATCCAGATCCTGAATTGGCGATTTGATTAAATTTATTTTATCTATGTGCTTTTCCAACTTGCTCTTGGCCAGTTTTAAAGCTTCTCCGGACTGATCAAGACATAAAACAGCAGTTTGTTTTAAATTTGTCGGGAGTAGTCTAAAAAATAATTGAACCATTGTTCCGGCACCTGTAGCTATATCCAACAATCTGTCTACTCTGGTTGTACCATTTTCAACCATAATCTGAACCCATCTATTGATAATATCACCGTTTACTTTTCTGTATTCTTCCGTTTCAGCAAATGGTTCATAATCGTATTTTTCTTCTTGCCCTTGCATTTTAGCCTCCAAGCTTATAACAAAAAATTTACATTAAGGAATTTAATTATACTATAAGTTTTAAAGAATATATAGTAATAAATAATTTAAACTCCTTTCCTGTTTCCCCAGATAATTTTATGTATTTGAGGTATAACTCTAACATTGGAAATATTTTCTTTTAAAATACTCTCAGCCAGCCATGGTAAATCAGATCCGTGAACTGGCTGGAAAATTATTGAAGCTTTAATTTTATATTTCTTTAAAATATTTTTGGCATATTCATAATCAATTTTATCCTTAATAACAAATTTTAATTGGTCTTTTGCCAACAATTTTTCATACAAAGAAAAATCCATTCTTTTCTCCATACCCGAACTCGGACACTTACAATCCATGCTGACAATACATTTCTCATCTGAAAAAACTTCAGGCAGGGATTTATGTCCACTTGTTTCCAATATAACTGTATAACCTTTTTCAATTAATATTCTCGTGATTTTTTCTACATCTTCCTTCTGAATTAATGGTTCTCCACCGGTTATACACACTCTTTTACAATTATAATTGTAAATTTCATTTAAAATATCTTCAATCTCTAAATTTTTAAAATCTTTCCCCACAACTGCATACATGGTGTCACACCATGAGCATCTTAAATCACACGCAAATAGTCTTAAAAAGACCGTTGGATAACCAACTTCTACTCCCTCTCCCTGAATCGAATAAAATATTTCGCTAACTTTCATAACTTTCATTTAATATAAACAGTGGGATCCGTGACTCCGGATTCTTTGAAAGCCCTTTTTCTTTCTCTACAAGAACTGCAAACGCCACAATGATTTTCACCCCCTACATAGCAAGACCATGTGTGACTAAAATCTACGCCCAATTCATTTCCTAATTTAATAATTTCTGATTTCTCAATATCAATAAAAGGAGCATTTATTTTAAGAGAACTATTATCATTTGCAATTCTTTCGGCAATTTGAAATGCATCCACAAATTCCTTACGGCAATCAGGATATACCCCCCTGTCAGAATGATGAGCTCCATAATAAACAATGTTAGAACCAATGCTCTCTGAATACCCAATGGCAATTGCTAAAAATATTGCATTCCTGTTAGGTACAATTGTTGTTTTAAGCGTTTCATAATAATTTACTGTTGCAGGAACCTCGGGAATTTCAACATCACTGTCGGTTAATGCAGAACCTGATAACAAATTTTGAAGTGAGGAAATATCAACAATATTAGGTAATAAACCTAACTCGTTACATGTTCTTTTTGCTGAATCTATTTCCTTGCTATGTTTCTGTCCATAGATAAATGTTAATGGATATACGTTAAGCCCATCGTTTATAACCTGATAACATAAAGTTGTGCTATCTATACCACCTGATAAAATAACAATGGCTTTTTTTGACATGTATTTATATTAAATGGAGCAATTTAAAGTACAAATTTGCTTGTTAATTTTATAATAAGTAAAAACCATACGGATTTAGATTGGATATGAAAGAATCATTATTTAGTGAATTTCTAGAAACTTCAACAGACGAATGGAATAAAGAAATAAGAAAGACTTTAAAAGATTCCGAATCATTGGAAAAACTCATATGGCATAGTTACGAGAATATAGACTTTCAGCCATTTTACAGAAAAGAGGATCTTAACAATCTTGAGTATCTTGTTCAATCCGTGCCGGGAATTTATCCATACATAAGAGGAAACAAGACCAGGCATAACGACTGGAAAATTTGTGAAGAAATTATCGAAATTGAACCCCTAAAAATAAATGAAGCAATTGTAGAGGCAAAAAACAATGGAGCTGATTCTTTTATAATTGATGGAAATACAGCAAAAAGCCCTAAGGCTATGGACCTGGCTCTAAGTGGTATAGATTTGTTAAAAAATCAAATCAACTTTAAAACCACCTCTGATTCAAAAGATATTATTAAAAACTTAATAAAATTTGCTAAAAACTGTAATTTTGAGACTACAAAATTAGAAGGTTCGTTATTCTATGACCCCTTTAAAACCTTAGTACTAAAAGGTCATGACGAAGTGTCAAAACAGACGCATCTTGAAGAAATTGAATCTAATATTGAATTAACTGAAGATAATTCAATTCCCTATAATGTTCTAACAGTTCACAGCTACCCTTTTAAGAGTGCGGGATCAAATATAGTACAGGAACTTGCTTTTTCACTTTGCTCATCAATCGAATATCTCACGCTCCTTATAGAAAGGGGGTTAAACGTAGATAAAATATGTAGACACATTCTTTTTTCTTTTTCCATAAGTTCCAATTATTTTATGGAAATAGCAAAGCTAAGAGCAGCAAGGTTGCTCTGGTCTAAAATAGTAGAACAATTTAGTCCAGTTAATGTTACAGATAGCAAAATGAAAATTCATTGCCACTCGAGCCACTTTAATAAAACAATTTATGATCCGTATGTAAACATTTTAAGAGAATCTCTTGAAACAATGGCTTCAGCAATCGGGGGGGCAGATTCAATACATCTAAATCCATTTGATAATTACTATAAATATCCGGACACTCTTTCTAAAAGAATAGCCAGAAACACACAACTTGTTATTAAAAATGAATCTTACCTTGATAAGGTTGTTGATCCTGCTGCAGGCTCATATTATCTTGAAATACTTACAAAATCAATTTCCGAGGAATCTTTAAAGTTAATTTTAGAAGTTGAAAATCATGGTGGTTTTTTATCAGCTTTGAAAAAGGGATTTATACAAAATAAAATTGCTAAAAACAAAAATAAGCTCAAAAAAAACATATCAACACGTAAAGAGGTTTTTGTTGGAACTAACCAATATCCAAATCCGGATGAGCAAATGTTTGAGGAGTTTATATATTCTGAAAAAGAAGAAAACTTTTCAGACCATGTGACCGAAATTGAGCCCCTCAGAATTTTCAGAGCAACCGAAGATTTTGAAAACGTTAGATTAAATACAGAAAAGAAAATCAAAGAATCAGGAAAAAATATCAAGGTATTTCTTTTTCCTATAGGCAATCAGGGAATGAGAAAAGCAAGGGCAAATTTTGCATTTAATTTTTTCGGTTGTGGGGGTTTTGAAGTTATTGATAATCCTGGTTTTAGTACAATTGATCAAGGCGTAAAAGAGGTATCTAAAAATAACTGTGATATCGTGGTAATATGCAGCTCAGACGACGAATATCCGGAACTTGCTCCTAAAATTAAAAATCAATTATCTAAATTAAACCCTGCTATAAAAGTTATAATTGCAGGATTTCCAAAAAAATTTGCAGATGATTTATTAAAAATTGGTATTGATGATTTCATTCATATAAGATCAAATGCATTGGAGATTCTGGAAAAGTATCAAAAAATTTAATGGTATATGAATATGAGACCTGATTTTTCAGATATTATATTAACTCACTCTAATAAATCAGAAGAAAAATCTAATTCTTCAGATATCTGGCAAACAGCTGAGAAAATACCTGTAAAATCCCTTTATACATACGAAGATCTTAATGAAATCGAACATCTTGATTATGCAGCAGGGATAGTCCCTTTCCTTCGTGGTCCATATTCTACAATGTATGTAACAAGACCATGGACTATAAGGCAATATGCGGGGTTTTCAACTGCAGAGGAATCTAATGCATTTTACAGAAGAAATCTTGCTGCTGGTCAAAAAGGATTATCAGTTGCATTTGATCTGCCCACCCACAGGGGTTATGACTCCGACCATAAAAGAGTTTTCGGTGATGTGGGAAAAGCAGGTGTTGCTATAGATTCAATTCTTGATATGAAAATTCTATTTGATCAGATTCCTTTGGACGAAATTTCTGTTTCAATGACTATGAACGGCGCCGTCCTTCCAATTTTGGCATTTTATATAGTTGCTGCAGAGGAACAGGGGATTTCGCCTGAAAAGCTTAGTGGAACTATTCAAAATGATATTTTAAAAGAATTTATGGTACGAAACACTTACATATATCCTCCCGAATTCTCAATGAAGATAATTGCAGACATTTTTAAATATACTTCTGAGAAAATGCCCAAATTTAACTCGATAAGTGTAAGCGGCTATCATATGCACGAAGCCGGAGCTACTGCTGATATAGAATTGGCTTACACCCTTGCAGACGGTTTGGATTATATCAGAACTGGAATTGAATCAGGTATGAAAATAGATGATTTTGCTCCAAGAATCTCATTTTTTTGGGCAATCGGAATGAATCATTTTATGGAAATTGCTAAAATGAGAGCAGGCAGAATGCTTTGGGCAAAAATTGTAAATCAATTTAAACCAAATAATCCGAAATCTCTGGCACTTAGAACTCATTGCCAAACTTCAGGTTGGAGCCTAACTGAACAAGATCCATATAATAATATTACAAGAACGTGCATAGAAGCACTAGCCGCAGCATTAGGCGGAACGCAATCACTACATACTAACGCGCTGGATGAAGCAATAGCCCTTCCAACAGATTTTTCAGCAAGAATCGCAAGAAACACACAGATATTTCTTCAGGAAGAAACAAATATTTGTAAGTCAGTAGATCCTTTGGCAGGTTCTTATTATGTTGAATACCTCACAAAAAAATTGGCAGAGAGAGCGTGGGAGTTAATTGAAGAGATTGAAGAGTTGGGTGGAATGGCTAAGGCAATTGAATCAGGCATTCCAAAAATGAGGATAGAAGAAGCAGCCGCCAGAAAGCAGGCAAGAATCGAATCAAAAAAAGATATAATAATAGGTGTAAACAAATTTCAAACAGAAAGTGATGAAGAAATTGATATACTTGAGATTGATAACACTGCTGTAAGAAAATCGCAAATTGAAAGGCTAAATAAATTAAAATCTGAAAGAGATAGTGAAGCTGTTAAAATTGCATTGGATAATATTACAAAATGTGCCGAAACAGGTAAAGGCAATTTGCTCGACCTCGCAGTTATAGCAGCAAGAAACAGAGCCACTCTTGGGGAGATATCATATGCGATTGAAAAAATTTGCGGGAGATTCAAAGCTGTGACAAAAATTATTTCCGGGGTTTATTCTTCAGAACTCGAAAATGATGAAAATTTCATAAAAGCCAGAGAGCTGTCTGATAAATTTGCTGAACTAGAAGGAAGAAGACCTCGAATACTCGTTGCAAAAATGGGGCAGGATGGACATGATAGGGGGGCGAAGATTATTGCAACCAGCTTTGCCGACCTAGGTTTTGATGTAGATATTGGACCTTTATTTCAAACTCCAGAAGAAGTCGCCCAACAAGCAGTTGAAAATGATGTTCATATAGTAGGAATATCAAGTCTTGCCGCGGGACATAAAACATTAATCCCTGAGCTTGTAACTTATCTAAATAATTTAAAAAGAGGAGATATAATGATAATAGCAGGTGGCGTAATTCCCAAAAAAGACTATGAGTTTTTATATAACAATGGGGTTTACGAAATATTTGGACCCGGAACTATAATTTCAAAAGCAGCTATAAAAATTCTCGAAAACTTAATTACTAATATCGCTTAATGTCCAAAAACAAAAAAAAAGAATTAACTCTGAAAGAGTATATCGATGGTATTTTCAGCGGCGACCGAACAATACTAAGTAAAGCAATTACATTAATCGAAAGTCAAAATCCAAAACATAGAAAACTCTCTCAGGATATAATTGAAAACTGTTTGCCTAAAGCAGGTAATTCTTTACGAATTGGTATAACAGGAATCCCCGGAGTCGGGAAAAGTACATTCATTGAATGTTTTGGAATGTACCTTGCGGATAAATATAACAAGAAGATTGCTGTTCTTGCTATTGACCCCAGCAGCCAGAGTTCCAAAGGTAGTATATTAGGCGATAAGATGAGAATGGTGCATTTAGCCGGAAACAAAAATGCTTTCATAAGACCAACGCCTTCATCAGGATCATTGGGTGGGGTTGCAAGGAAAACTCATGAAACTGTTATTCTTTGTGAAGCATCGGGTTTTGATACAATACTTATCGAAACAATGGGAGTAGGACAATCTGAATATGCCGTTAATTCAATGGTAGATTTTTTTCTTTTACTTCTTATTGCAGGAGCCGGCGATGAAATTCAGGGAATTAAAAAAGGTATTATGGAGATGGCCGATGCTTTTGTAATTAACAAGGCGGATGGTGATAATAAAAAAAATGCTCAGCTGGCTAAAAAAGAATTAGAAAATGCATTAAAGCTATTTCCGAAAAAAGAATCGGGGTGCACACCAAAAGTTTTAACATGTTCTTCATTAATGAAAGAAGGGATAGAAGAAGTTTGGGAAACAATTGAGGAATACAAGTCAAATACAATTAAAAACGGTTATTTTCAGAAAAAAAGAAAGGAGCAGTCAAAAAACTGGATGCACGAAACAATTAAGGAGAGTTTAAAAAATTATTTTTATAAAAATCCATCTGTAATTAATAATATTAATGAAATAGAAAAAAGTGTGATTGAAGGAAAAATGAATTCATTTGACGCTGCAAACAAACTCCTGAAAATCTATTTCGATAATATTAATTGAACTAATTAATATTATGTATGAACATTTAAACAACTACAGAATACAGCAGCTTGATATTTCCTACATTGATCAGGTAATGATCATTGAAAATGATTCATTCATTACCCCCTGGCCCAGAGAAATAATTATACAAGAAGCAATTAATAACAAATCATTTTGTAGAGTCTCACTTGATGAGAACAATATTGTAAATGGTTACTGTATTTCATTGTTGATTTATGATGAATTACACATTCTTAAAATTGCAGTTCATAAAAACTACAGAAGAATGGGAATTGCTAATGATCTTATAAACGATGCATTTCATTTTTTTAAGAACAAAGGTGTATTAAATGCAATATTAGAGGTTAGAACATCGAATGATAGTGCAATAAAGTTATACAAAAAGCTAGGATTTCAGATTCTGAGGACTAGAAGAAATTATTATAGGAGTTCAGGAGAAGATGCATTTGTAATGATGTTGGACCTTGAAAATTATTATCAAAAAGTCCTTTCTACAACATAATCAGCTAGTTCATTTAATGATTTTTTAAAAATATTATCCGGAAGGATTTGAATAGATTTTTTGGCATTTGCTATATATTCTTTTGCAACGTTATTTGTTGTTTGCACTCCTTTAAATTTCTCAACAACTTCCCTAATCTTATAAATATTTGATTCGCTGAATTCATCCTTTCTTAGATAGTCCTTAATTTCATTTTTTATGTCGCGAGGGGCATTCTCAAGAGAGTAGAATAGCGGCAATGTCATCTTGCCTTCAATGAGATCCTGACCAACAGCTTTACCGAATTCCTTTTCTGTAGACACGTAATCAAGTGCATCATCTACAAGTTGAAAAGCTATTCCAATATTCCGTCCATAACTCCCCAGGGACTCCACAGCTTCACTATTCGAATCAGCTAATAATGCACCAACTTTACCACAACTTTCAATCAGAGATGCTGTTTTACTATCTATAATAGAAAAACAAATATCCTCTGTAACATCAACCATGTTTTTACCACTCATTACTTCCAGCACTTGACCCTCTGCAAGCTTAGCCGATGCATCAGTAACAAATTTTATTAATTCCAGGTTTCCACAGCTTTGCAATAAACTTAAAGCTCTTGCCAGCATAAAATCGCCAACTAAGACTGTCGGTTTGTTCCCCCAAACCACATTTGATGAAGTTTTCCCTCTTCGGAGTGTTGCTTCATCCACAACATCATCATGTAGCAGCGTAGCAGTATGTATTAATTCGAGAGAGGCTGCTGCATAAATCCTTTTTATTCCATCATAAAGTCCACAAGCTCCACTTGAAAGCAACAATACCGAAGGTCTTAACCTTTTTCCACCGCTTCCAAGCAGATATTTTGATATCTCGTAAACCAGGGGAATAGGAGATTGAATGTTTTTTTCCAGTTCACTTTCAACCTCTTCCAACTCCGCTGAAATGACATTTAAAATTTCCGTTAGTTCCATCGAACGCTTAAGGTTACTGAAGGGTATTAATATGTCAAAATATAAAAATATTTTATTTATTTCCTTAATTTATATAGAATAAGTATCCAAAGAACAAAGGATTATAAATTGAACATTTTAGATCTGATTTTATTATCAATTTTACTAGTTTTATTTATTATAGGATTACTTAGGGGATTGATAAAACAGTTGTTTTCTATTATTGCATTAGTTGGTGCAATAGTACTTGGTATATTGTTTTATAATGTAGCTTCAATTTACCTTCTGAAATACAACATAATTGCTGACAAATCCGTTGCAACAGTAGTGGGCTTCATCTCAATAGCATTAGTCTATTATATATTAATACAAATAATCGCATGGCTGCTCACAAAGCTTATAGGAAAGTTGAAACTAACCTGGGCTAACAGGCTGGGAGGCGGACTTCTTGGAATATTATTTGGAGTAATTCTGTCTCATTTTGTTGTGCTCGGCTCATTGTTATATATAGACGAAAAAGACCCTATAATAAAAGAATCCATTGTAGCACCTTATATTGAAAGAGGTTACTCAATAATTAAAGAGAATATACCTAAAGAGTTAAAAGTCCATTATCAAAATTCAAAGAAATATATTAAAGAAAAACGTTCGAAATAATCTCAAATTTTATGAAATTTACTTATTCGGTTAAATTATAAGATTGTGGAAAGTGTAATTACCCTTGATGAATTTATTATTAAAAAAGAGTATGAATTTCCATACTCATCCGGTGAGTTATCCAGATTATTAAGAGATATAGGATTTGCAGCCAAGATTGTACACCGTGAAGTTAACAAAGCTGGACTAATTAGGGATATCTTAGGCAAAACCGGAAAAACTAATATACAAGGTGAGGAAGTTCAAAAACTAGATGAATACGCAAATTCCAGATTTATAAATGCACTTGAACTAGGTGGAGAATGTGCGGGTGTGGCTTCAGAGGAAAATGAGGACATTGTGGTTTTCACTGATGAAAATTGCAAAAATTCGAAATATGTAATTGCAATTGATCCTCTGGACGGATCATCAAACATTGATGTTAATGTTTCTGTAGGAACAATTTTCTCCATATATAGAAGAAAATCGGAAGTCGGTTCCAAGTGTACTTTAGAAGATTTTTTACAAAGCGGGAAAAATCAGGCTGCCGCAGGATATATCATATACGGTTCATCTACTATGCTTGTATACACAACAGGCAGGGGAGTAAACGGATTTACTCTCGATCCGTCAATTGGAGAATTCTGCCTTTCTCATCCAAATATAAAAATGCCCCTGCAAGGAAAAATTTATTCAGCAAACAGTGGTAAATATTCTAAATTTCCCAAAGGTGTAAGGCAATATATGGATTATTGCTGTGAACTCGATGAAGAAACCGATAGACCTTTTTCTTTAAGGTATGTAGGTTCCATGGTTGCTGATATTCACAGGAACATCTTACGAGGGGGAATTTTCTTATACCCGGAAACAACCGATTCACCAAAAGGAAAGCTAAGATTGTTATACGAATGCAATCCCATGTCATTTATTGCAGAACAGGCAGGGGGCATGTCAACAAGTGGGACTGAAAGAATTTTAGATATTGAGCCTACAGAACTTCATCAAAGAACCCCTATAATCATTGGTTCCTACAACATGGTAAACAGAGTATTGGATTTTATCAATAAATCATCTAAAACAAAACATGTCTGACACATTAAAATTCGGATTAGTTGCACCCTTGCCGGGAAAGCCTGTGAATGAGCTTGTGGATTTCACAGTCAGATGTGAGAATGCCGGATTTGATTCAGTCTGGTTTCCCGATCATGTTTTGTTCATGGCAAACAAAATCACTCCTGAAGTTTGGTCTTTAATTACTTCTGCCACTGCTAAAACAAAATCTATTCATATGGGTGCAATTGGTGATCCTCATAGATCTCACCCTGCGATGTTTGCACATAGACTTGCAACAATTGACAACTTGTCAAATGGAAGAATATTTAGTTGCTTGGGATATGGTGAAAAAATGAATTTGGATTATTACGGGATCGAATGGAATAAACCCCTTGGCAGACTTAGGGAATCACTAGAGATTATGAGAGCCTTATGGAGGGGGGAAGTTGTGAACTTTACAGGAGAATTTTTTAATTTGAAAAATGCAGAAGTCAGAATCTATCCAACAAACAATAATCAAATACCCGTTTATATTGCAGCGACAAAACAAAATGCATTAAAAACGGCAGGTGAATATGGTAATGGCTGGGTAACAAATGCAATGCCTACATGGGTTTATGCCAATAAATATAAAACGGTTAAAGAAGGCTTAAACAACAATAAAGTTAATCCCGGAAGATTTGAAAGAGCTATATATATATTTATATCAATTGCAAAAAATAAAGATGATGCATATCAAACACTTGATAAAATAAAACATGCTATTATCTGGCCTGATGTTATAGAAGAAGCAGGGTATAAACTCGAGATTGCAGATGAGTATAAGGATCTTTCGTATACAAGTATAATGCCAAATAATCCTGATATGCTTTCAAGATTTAGGGAAATGGGTCAAAAATACTACACAAAAGAAATCCTGTCGGACTTCGTTATATACGGAACAGCAGACGACACCAAAAAACGTATAAACGAATATGTTGGAGCAGGGGTCAATCATTTTATTTTAAGAGACTTCAGCCCCGATTTACATTATTCCTTTAACGTTCTATCACAAGAGATTATTTAATATCTATTATTTTTATGCGATGTCTAGGCAATATCAATATCTTTATCAAGATAGATATTCTGGATGGTATTTAGGAGAGCAACGCCTTCTTTCATGGGCCTTTGAAACGATTTTCTTCCGGTAATCAAGCCCATACCACCTGCCCTTTTGTTAATTATTGCTGTTTTTACTGCATCCACCAGATCATTAGAACCTGAGGCACCGCCGGAATTGATAAGGCCGGCACGGCCCATAAAGCAGTTAGCTAGCTGATAACGTGTAAGATCAACTGGGTGATCTGATGTTAGCTTTGAATACACTTTTTCATGTGTTCTTCCAAAATCCAATGCTATGTATCCACCATTATTCTCAGCCTGTTTTTGCTTGACAATATCAGCTTCAATTGTAGCTGAAATATGATTTGCCTGTCCCGTTAAGTCAGCTGATACGTGATAATCTTTTTTCTCGGTTTTAAATGCCGGATTTCTTAAATAAGCCCACAGTATTGTCACAAGACCCAAACTGTGTGCATAATGAAAAGCTTCTGAAATTTCCTGAATCTGACGAGAGCTTTCCTCTGATCCAAAATATACGGTAGCACCAACAGCTACAGCCCCCATGTTAAATGCCTGATCAACATTACCAAACAGAATCTGATCGTAGTCATTAGGATAAGTAAGAAGTTCATTATGATTAATCTTGGCAATGAAAGGAATTTTATGAGCATATTTTCTAGAAACAGCTCCTAAGACTCCAATTGTCGAAGCAACAGCATTACACCCGCCTTCAATTGCCAGTTTCACGATGTTTTCCGGATCAAAATAAATAGGATTAGGAGCAAATGAAGCACCCGCTGAGTGTTCGATTCCCTGGTCAACAGGAAGAATGGATAAATAGCCGGTTCCTGCCAAACGTCCGTGATTAAAAAGGGTCTGAAAATTTCTTAACACTGCAACAGGTCTGTCGTTTTGCGAAAAAGTATCATCAATATAATTAGGACCGGGCAAGTATAAATTTCTTTTATTTATAGTCTTACATTTGTGGTTTAGTAAATATTTAGCATCTTTCCCAATTAATTTTTGAATCTGATCTATTCCGTCTATTGCAGTAATTGACATGAACATCTCCTTTTTTAAGTATTAAAGATTAGAGTATCAAAGTATAAATAAAAAGAAAGATAAAAACTCAAATTTTAAAGGTTTTTTTTAATTATGGTCGAAATGGGACTAAAAAAATTATAATTAGTATAAATTAAGTTTGCTTATCATTAAGAACTGAAATTCCAGGTAGTTCCACTCCACCCAAAAATTCCAATGATGCCCCACCACCAGTGGAAACATGTTTTATCTCGGAAATTAAAACTTCGGCTTTTCGAAGTGCAGCCGTGCTGTCCCCTCCACCAACTACAGTCACTGCGCCTCTCCATGTGGCGAGTGCAACAGATCTAGCAACAGTCATTGTTCCTGTCGAAAAATCATCGATTTCAAACAGACCCATAGGACCATTCCAGAAAACAGTGCCGTTTCCCTTTATATGTGAAACAAAATTAGTAACTGTCTTTGGACCTATATCTAGTCCCATTAAATCATCCGGTATCTCATTATCAACGACCATTAGCATTCTTCTGTCTTCAATACTTTCCGCTACAACATGGTCTAAGGGTAAAACTATTTTTTCCCCATATTTTTGAAGTGCTTCCCTCGCCCATGGTACCATCTCTTCTTCAACCAGCGATCGATTTTCCCACGTTAACACCTTTTGCAGATAAAAAGGTGTAAGCTACACACCCTCCTATTAGAACGTGGTCAGCTTTTTCCATCATATTTTTTAAAGCACTAATTTTATCTTTTATTTTAGCCCCACCAACAATAACCAAATACGGTCTCTCCGGATTCTCCAGTAATGGTTCTAAAAACTGCAATTCACGTTTCACTAATAAACCCGCAACTCTTCTATCAAAATATTTAGCCATTCCATGAGTTGAGGCATGGGCTCTGTGAGAAGTTCCAAACGCATCATCTACATAGATATCTGCTAAAGATGCAAGTTCTTTGCTAAACTCCGGGTCATCCTCTCTCTCTTCAACATGAAAACGCAGGTTTTCAAGAAGCATTACATCTCCATCCTTTAATTCATTAACCGCTTTTAATACCTTCTCCCCCACAACTTCTCCAATGAATTTAACTTCCATATTTAACAATTCATTCAACCTCAATGCAACTGGTGCAAGGGAGAGACTTGGAATCTTTCTACCTTTTGGTCTGCCTAAATGGGATGCGATGATTACCTTCGCTTTCCTCTCTAACAGATAATCAATTGTAGGAATAGCCCTTCTTATTCTGTAATCTTCTCTTATTTTTCCGTCTTTTATAGGAACATTAAAGTCGACTCTAAGGAATACTTTCTTTCCGTTGTATTCAGAGTCAGGAATATCAGTAATAGAGAGCTTTGAAATCAAAGTCTTTCACCCACAAATTCTATTAAATCAACAACTCTTGAAGTATAACCATATTCATTGTCATACCATGATACAACTTTAACAAGGTTATCTCCAATTACAGAAGTAAGTTGAGAATCTAACGAGCCCGAATTTGTATCACCAATTAAATCTGAGGAAACTAAGTCTTCATCCACATAACCCAAAAATCCTTTTAAATCTCCTTCCGAAGCTTCTTTAAATTTTAAATTTACTTCTTCAGCGGAAGTATTATTTTCAACTTCACAGGTAAAATCAACAAGTGATACATCGGGAGTTGGAACCCTCATCGCAACTGCAGATAATTTCCCTTTAAGTTCGGGGAAAATTAATGTTATTGCATTTGCAGCGCCTGTGCTTGTTGGGATTATTGACAATGCTGCTGACCTAGCTCGCCTTAAATCTTTATGTGGAGCATCCAGAATTTTTTGATCATTGGTATAGGAATGAACCGTTGTCATCTCCCCCCTTTTAATACCAAAGTTTTCATGAAGAACTTTAACCAGCATACTAAAACAGTTAGTAGTGCATGAAGCATTTGAAAGTATATGGTGATTTTCAGGGTCATAATCATTATTGTTTACACCCATAACGGTTGTAAAATCGATTTCTCCGCTGGCAGGTGCTGTGATTATTACTTTTTTTACTGTGTCACCTAAATGATATGAAGCAGTCTCCTTTGATCTGAAAATTCCGCTTGCTTCTGCAACTATCTCAGCTCCAACCTCATTCCAGGGGATATTCCTGGGATCTCTTTCTGAATAAACTCTAATAGCTTTTCCATCAATAACAATTTGGCCTTTTTCGTATTTTACATTGCCCTTGTATTTGCCAAATACAGAATCATATTTAAATAAATGAGCCAGCGTTTCAGCATCCGTAATATCATTAATGCCAACAAATTCTATATTCTTTCTTTCAAGCCCAATTCTGAGAATATGTCTCCCAATCCTTCCAAATCCATTAATTCCAACTTTTATCGACATTTAATGCCTCCGAATTCATTAATTATATTAAAAACAGTCTAAACTACCTATTCAGACAATATAGTCAAGATTACTCCCAACACCCTGTAATAATTATTAAAATATTGCCTTTTTTTCATTTCCTGATAATGTTGAGACATGAAAAAATATAATGTTTCAATTCTGGGCGCCAGTGGATATACAGGAGGAGAGCTAATACGTTTCCTTTATCAGCATCCCTATGTGAATATAACACATGTAACTGCTTCAAAACACGCTGGAAAACAGTTAGCGGAAGTATTCCCCCATCTACAAAAACATACTCACCTTAAGCTTTATAATCTGGACATATCTAATATTCCGAATGACATTGATGTGGTTTTTGCAGCTCTTCCACATGGTGCATCAGCTGAATTAATCAAAGATATTTATGAAAAAGATATAAAAATAATAGATCTAGGTGCTGATTTCAGGTTAAATGAAGGTAATTATAAGGATTGGTATGGAAATCATCCATGCGTAGATATGTTAGAAAATGCTGTTTACGGGATACCTGAGTTATATAAGAAAGAAATTTCCGATGCCAAACTTATAGCTAATCCGGGATGTTATCCTACTTCTGCCATTCTTCCTCTTGCTCCTTTACTAAAAAATAACCATATAAAAGATGATAATATTATAATAGATTCAAAATCTGGAGCTTCTGGTGCAGGACGCTCCCCATCGATTGACTTGCATTTCTGCGAAGTAAATGAAGGATTCAAAGCATATAAAGTTGGTCAACATCGCCACACGCCTGAAATTGAACAACAAATTTCCGACTATGTAGGAAAAGAAATAAAAGTTACATTCACACCACACTTGGTACCTATAGACAGGGGAATATTATCAACCATATATGTAAACTTAAAGGAAGATCTAAGTACCGACGATATAATTAACATTCTTGAAGATTTTTATAAAGAAGCACACTTTATAAGAATCCATCCAAAGCAAGAATATCCTAATACATCTTATGTTAAGGGATCTAATTTTTGTAATATTGGAGTTTATTCAAACAAAAAATCCGGCACTGCTATTTTAGTCTCAGCAATAGACAATTTAGTTAAAGGAGCTTCCGGACAGGCTATTCAAAATATGAATATAATGCTGGATTTACCGGAGTTCACCGGTATAAACACTCTTCCAATTTATCCTTAATAGTATATATAATATATAATTATACTTTTTTCATAAGAACCAATATCGTAAATCTATATGGAAATTATTTTATTATTATATTCAGGAGTATTGCTCGTATTATCATTAATTTTTCTTTCAATGAAGAAAAAATTAGCCGAAGTTTTTGCAGTACTCTTTTTTGTACTTTCAGCTGTTTTTCTTAGCTATATAGCTATAAAACATAATCCGTTATTCAATATGTGGATGCAGGAGGATATATGGGCTGAGTGGGCAACTTTTTTTACTTTCTCTGCTGCAGCCATATTATCAATAATATTATTTTTTCATCTTTTATACGAAAAAAAACAGAATAACATAGGTTGGATAACATTAATAATCCCACTGGGTCTCGCCACTTTTTGCATATTTGTAGCGGGTGAAGAGCTATCATGGGGTCAGAGGTTATTTGGGTTTAAACCACCGAATATTTTTCTAGAGCAAAACTTCCAGCAGGAGCTGAATGTACACAACTTTTTCACCAAAAAGGATTTTCATGGTATTGATTTAGACACACGTTTTCTTGTTTCATACATCTGTATCTCATATGGAATCCTAGGAAGTATTTTGTCATTTATCTGGCCGTTTAAAAAAAGCAAGGCATGGATGAATTTTACATTTCCTTCTATCTGGATTTCCCCTCTTTTTGCATTTATAGCCTGGGTAGAACTGGAATATCCGTTAAAAAGGGCTGGGGAAGCTTCTGAATTCCTGCTTGGTATTGTTTTTCTTATAGATGCAATTCGCCGATATAATTTAGAAAGACCAATTCAGACTATTTCATTAGTTAAAAAATATGCGGTTTGGCTAATTATACCAATAATTCTGGGAATTGCTGCCCCCAAGATAGTTTATGCAATAAACTCAATAGGAAATAACGAAAAATCGGAACAAGCCAGAAAGGAACTGAATCAGATAAAGAATGATTTATTGAAGAGAGGGACAATACTCAACAAGCTCAAAAGAAAATCTTATGTACACAAAAGAATTTATACCTCTATTGTGGATGGTTACTTGAGATATAGTAATAATAGCGAATTTCTTGAATACATGAGTACCCCTGCTGAAAAAAATTCAATAAATCCAAGAAAGGACCGCATCGGTTATTTTCTTGACCCCTGGAATAATGCATACTGGATTGTATATGTTAATAAAACAAAAAAAATATTTATATACTCTTTTGGCCCTAATCGAAGAAGGGATTTGGATTTCAGCAGGAGAGATCCGGAACTCGTAGAAGATGACATTGCAATAGTATTCGAGTTGCCACGATACTAATTAAAATTCTTTCAATTCTCTAATCCTGTTAACAACTTCGGGAAGGATCTCCAAAAATGTGTTAATTTCTTCAAGTTTTGTAAATCTGCCCAAACTTAATCTTAATGAGGATATTGCTTTTTCTTTATTTAAACCCATGGCTAAAAGCACATGGGATGGATCAACATTACCTTCAGAACAAGCTGATCCGGTAGATGCTGCTACGCCTTCTAAATCAAGATTCATAACCAATGAGTCACCCTCAATGTCATCAAAACCTACATTTATTGTATTAGAAACACGCTTTTCCAGATGACCATTTATATAAGTTCCTTTCACATTATTAAGGATTCCATCTGTTAAAACTTTTGTTAATTCATTTATTCTTAGAATTTCTTCGTTTTGTTCTTCAATTGCCAATTCACACGACTTTCCAAATCCGAAAATACCAGGGACATTTTCAGTTCCCGATCTTTTACCCCTTTCCTGACCACCACCGTGAACTAAAGATTCAAGTTGAGTTCCTTTTTTTATATACAAAGCTCCAACTCCCTTTGGACCATAAATTTTATGGGATGAAACTGACGCTAGGTCAACAGGCATATCTTTTAAACTCAGCTCAATTTTCCCTGCAGCCTGAACGGCATCAGTATGAAATATAATTCCTTTCTGCCGGGCTATTTCACCAATTTCAATAATAGGATTTATAACGCCTGTTTCATTATTTACATACATGCATGATATCAATATTGTTTTATCACTTATGGAATCCACAAGTTGATCCAAGTCAATTAAACCATACGAATCCACAGGCAGATAAGTAACATCAAAACCGAACCTTCCAAGAAACTTAAAAACTTCAAGGCAGGAAGCATGTTCAACAGAAGTTGTTATTAAGTGATTTCCCTTATTAATATTTGCCCATGCCACTCCTTTTATAGCAAAATTATTACTTTCACTACCCCCACAGGTAAAAACAATTTCACTTGTTTTAGAACCAAGGAATTTTGCCACTTTTTCCCTCGATTCATCGAGGGTGGCTTTAGCCTCATTTCCAAAAGAATGTATGCTCGATGGATTACCAAATCCATTATCCATTAAAGGTTTCATTACTTCCGCCACGCGCGGATCCAATGGTGTTGTTGAATTATAATCAAAATAAATTTTTTTCATTTTATAAAATATTATATTAAGAAAATATTAGGTCTGTCAGTAATAATTCCATCCACACCCATTTTCCTTAGCTTATCACCTTTTTTCCTGTTATTTACGGTCCAGCAAAAGTAAAGAAGATCATATAAATGAGCTTTGCTTGCTTTTTTCTCAGTAGCAAAAAAGTGATTAGTTGCAACTGCATTGCAATTACAATCTAATGCTCTATTTACCAAATTATATCCGAAAACAGTTATTAGACCTGTAAGCACTTTGGAATCCAGTAATCTTATTTTTTTTAAACAGTTTTCATTAAAAGATACAAAAAAAACATCATCTTTTACACTATAATTGTTGATCAAACTCAACATCTGTTCTTCCATACCCTCTTCTTTTAATTCGATTACAAATTTAGTTTTATTTTTAAAATTACTGATAACTTCTTCCAGTAATGGAATCTTCTCTCCTTTCCCCGCATCAAGTGATCTGAGCTCATCAAATGTTTTGGAACTTACAAGTCCTTTGCCATTTGTTGTTCTATCCAAAGTTTTATCGTGTATTACAACAAGCTTGTCATCTTTAGTTCTTCTGACATCAAATTCAATTATACGAGAACCATACTCAACCGCTTTATTAAAGGCTCTTAATGTATTTTCAGGCTCATAATAACTGGCTCCTCTATGTGCAATCACCAGAAAATCCCCATTAAAATTATTATTCATATCATTAAATATACTGGCTTTAATTGAAATAAATAAAAGAAACTGTAGAATGGTAAAAAATGAGTTTTTCTGTCAAAGACTTGGTTTTATTAATCAGACCTCACCATTGGATAAAGAATTTCTTGGTTATTGCACCACCCTTTTTTGCAGGAACAGTATTTACCAGCAAAGAAAATTTTTTAACTGCATTTTATGCCTTTATAT